>JACCDW011559428.1_pt1 | contig 226054 bp, 191 predicted proteins | sample 7449781 | NCBI WGS metagenome assembly JACCDW01 (sample SAMN15323449, study PRJNA562643) | freshwater metagenome | isolation source: river surface water | place: USA:Blue River Watershed | collected 2017-08-18 | reverse complement strand
GAATGGACCAACAACTTCCCATTCACCGATAAATCACAATTCTGAGTCCTTGAAGAATTACAGCTCGGAATTGTATTTGGAATTCGAATGGACCAACAACTTCCCATTCACCGATAAATCACAATTCTGAGTCCTTGAAGAATTACAGCTCGGAATTGTATTTGGAATTCTGATCTTTAGCCGACTTTTCTTTTGATTTAAACTGTTTAAGAACGAAGTACACTGCGGTAAAAATAATTACAGTGAAAATGACTTCGTACATAAAAACTTCGCTCTTGAAGGAGTCGATCGATATCTGGGTTGTATCTGGATTCACAGGTGCAAAATAACTCAATATTCCTTGAATTTTTACGTGTTTTTATCCCTCGATAAGATAAAAAAATCGTAAATTGCACGTATGTCTACATTGAGTTATATTGAATCAAATAGAGAGCGATTTTTAGAAGAATTATTTCAACTTTTGAGAATTCCAAGTATCAGTGCTGACTCTGCTTTCGCGGGGGATGTTCGCAAATGTGCTGAATCGGTAGCTGAATTTTTGACAAAAGCAGGTGCTGAAAATGTGGTACTTGAGGAAACCGCTGGATATCCTATTGTTTATGGTGAAAAAATAATCGACCCAAACCTCCCTACGGTATTGGTTTACGGTCATTATGATGTGCAACCTTCCGTTCCCAATGAATTGTGGCATACTCCCCCATTCGAACCCACCATAAAAGATGGAAAAATCTATGCACGCGGTGCTTGCGATGACAAGGGTCAATTCTTTATGCACGTAAAAGCTTTTGAAACAATGATGCAAACTCAATCATTGACTTGCAACGTTAAGTTTATGATTGAAGGTGAAGAAGAAGTAGGTAGTTCTAATTTGGGTACTTACTGCCGTAATAACAAAGAAAAGCTTAAAGCCGATGTAATTTTGATTTCCGACACTGGGATTTTAGCTAATGACATTCCTTCTATCGACGTAGGATTACGCGGTTTAAGTTATGTTGAAGTAGAAGTAACTGGTCCAAATATCGATCTTCATAGTGGTGTTTACGGAGGTGCAGTGGCTAATCCAATTAATGTATTGTGCAGTATGATAGCGAGTTTGCACGACGAAAATAGACACATCACAATACCTGGATTTTACGACGATGTATTAGAAGTATCGGTTGAGGATAGAGAATCATTAGCACGTATACCGTTTGATTTAGAGGAATATAAAAAGCATTTAGATATTGATGACGTATTGGGTGAAAAAGGTTTTTCAACTATAGAGCGCACCGGAATTCGTCCAACTTTAGATGTTAATGGTATTTGGGGAGGCTACATTGGTGAAGGAGCAAAAACCGTATTACCAAGTAAAGCCTTTGCAAAAATTTCTATGCGATTGGTACCCAATCAAAGTTCTGAAAAAATCACTGAATTGTTCCAAAAGCATTTTGAAAGTATAGCTCCTGCATCCGTGAAAGTAAAAGTGAGCCCTCATCATGGTGGTGAACCCGTACTAACTCCAACAAACAGCATTCCATTTAAAGCGGCTTCTTTGGCCATGTTAGATACATTTGGGGTTGAACCTATTGCAACTCGCGGAGGCGGAAGTATTCCCATCGTGGCTTTATTCGAAAAAGAATTGCAAACAAAAACCGTTTTGATGGGTTTTGGCTTGGATACCGATGCCATCCACAGTCCAAATGAACATTACGGAGTGTTTAATTACTTTAAAGGTATTGAAACTATTCCTCGTTTCTTCCATCATTTTGCAGAATTAAACAAGTAAAATATGGCATTGCTCGATGGTGAAGTTTACGAAGCCTATCGGCACGAGTTGCTGAATCGTTATCGCCAATTATTGCGAACTTTAGGCGATAAAGTAACCAAAGATAAAATTAAGAAAGTCCGGGAGGCATTTGATTTTGCCGCCCGGGCCCATGAAGGTACCTTTAGAAAAAGTGGTGAACCTTATATTTTTCATCCATTAGCAGTTGCTCAAATTGCTGCTGGTGAATTAGGATTGGGTTCAACTTCTGTTATTAGTGCCCTTCTCCATGATGTAGTTGAAGATACTGATATTACTTTAGAAGATATCGAACGCAGGTTTGGTCCAAAAGTATCTGAAATCATTAATGGATTAACGAAAATTTCGGTTGTTTTTGAAACGGTAGATAAGGATTCTAGTTTACAAGCAGAGAATTTTAAGAAAATGCTTCTTACTTTAGGGGAAGATTTACGCGTTATTCTTATTAAACTTTGTGATCGCTTGCACAACATGCGCACCTTGGGATCAGTTCCAGATAAAACCAAGTTGAAAATAGCATCCGAAACCCTTTACATATACGCTCCATTAGCGCACCGTTTAGGTTTGAATGCCATAAAAACGGAAATGGAAGATTTATCCCTTAAGTTCACTGAACCTCAAACTTACCGGGATATTTCTGCAAAGATTGCTGAATCTAAGCAATCTAGACAAAGATATATTAGAGAGTTTATCGAACCGCTTAAAGCGGAATTAGAAGCCTCTGGCGTTGATATTTCCGAAATCAAAGGTCGTCCGAAAAGCATTTACTCCATTCATCGTAAAATGCTGAAACAAGGAATACCCTTTGAAGAAGTATATGATGCATTTGCCATTCGAGTTATTGTAAATGCCCCAATTCATCGAGAAAAAATTGATTGCTGGAGGGTATACAGTATTGTAACCGATCAATATCGTCCTCACGAAGGAAGATTGCGTGATTGGTTAAGCAGGCCTAAAAATAACGGTTACTCCGCACTACACACTACGGTTTTAGGTCCAAAAGGTAGATGGGTGGAAGTTCAAATTCGATCCAAAAGAATGGACGATATTGCAGAACGAGGTTTAGCTGCACACTGGAGGTATAAAGCCGAGAATCCATCCGAGAATTTAAATAAGAATTCTCAACAAGACGATGCATTCGACAATTGGTTGAATTCTGTCAAGGAAACCTTAGAAAACAATGATTTATCGGCATTAGATCTGGTAAACGAATTTAAAAGCACGTTATTGGGTGAAGATATTTATGTTTTTACACCAAAAGGCGATGTTAAAGCACTCCCAATAGGATCGGTTGCCTTGGATTTTGGATTCAATATTCATACGGAAGTAGGACTTAAAACCATTGGAGCTAAAGTTAACGGCAAATTAGTACCCATAAGTTACACATTAAAAAATGGGGATATTGTAGAAGTATTAACCACCCAAAAGCCTAGAGCTACTGAAAGTTGGTTGGAAATGGTTAAAACTGCGCGAGCTAAATCAAAAATTCGCGAGTTTTTAAGGGATGAAAAAACCAAGTTATCAGGACAAGGTCGGAACATTATGGCGCGTTTATTTCAAAAACACGGTTTGAATTTTACCGATAATCCTATTAAAACCATTACAAAATATTATAAATACAATTCTCCCAATGAATTCTTTAATGCAGTAGCTCAAGGTAAAATTCGAATGACCAAAGAGTTGTTGCTCGACATCTTGGCCAAAAAAGCTCCTTCTAACGAATCAAAAGATTTAGAGACCAAAGAAAAGAAAAAGTCTGCAGGACAAATTGTTTTCGGTGAAGATTACGAACTACCCTATTCGCTTGCTAAATGCTGTAACCCTCTTCCGGGAGAATCCATTTTTGGATTTGTAACTGTGGGTGATGGTGTAAAAATCCACAGAACTACATGCCCGAACGCTTCAAAATTGATGAGTCAATATGGCTATCGCATCATTCCTGCTAGTTGGCAAACTCAATACAAGAATGCATTCGATGTTAAATTATCGGTTCGCGGTATCGACGATGTTGGTATAGTTAGTAAAATAGCGGATATCATATCAAAAGATATGGAAGTAAATATGAAAAGTATCAATATACGAGCCAATGATGATGGCACCTTTGGTGGTATCATTGAAGTAATGGTTAATACTTCTCAAGATTTGGATCTATTGGTTCATAAAATTAAATCTACGCACAAATACATTGAGGTTTCAAGAATTGACGAAACAGTTGAGTGAGAATTATAAAAGAAAAAGAGGCCCTAAAGCCTCTTTTTCTTTTATACTAAATGATAGTAATTCTGATTAACCTTCTAATGCGGCAACACCACCAACGATCTCGGAAATTTCACGAGTAATCGCAGCCTGACGTGCCTGGTTATACGCTAATTTCAGCGCGCTTAACAATTCTCCAGCGTTTTCTGTCGCTTTATCCATTGCAACCATTCTCGCTCCATGTTCAGAAGCTAAAGAATCCAAAATCGAACGGTACAATTGAGTCTTCAAACTACGTGGTATTAAATCTTCCAAAATCTCCACTTTACCAGGTTCGAATAAAAACTCATGATTTTGAGAATCTTCTTGTTTTGAACCTGCAACAGGTAATAAAGTTTCGTTTGTTAAAATTTGAGTAGCAGCATTTTTAAATTGATTGTAGATTACTTCTACTTTGTCAATTTCATTTGAGCGGAATCGTTGAATCAACGTTTCTGCAAAATCAAATGCATTCTGTGCATTCAAATCCAACAACAAACCTTGGTAAGATGTATTTACATTGTAACCCAAACGCTTCAACGTTTCTGCACCTTTCTTTCCGATACAAATGATGTCAACATTTCCTGATTGTACCAGTGAACGATAATCATTTTCTAGAAGTGCGCGTGTTCTTTTGACAACGTTAGAATTAAATGCTCCACACAAACCACGATCAGAAGTAATTACTACAAGAGCAACTTTCTTAAGATCTCTGGAGTTAAAGTAAACCGCTAAACGCTCGTCGTCGGCACTATCTTGCAAATTAGACATAATGCCTTGAAGTTTCATTGCATACGGACGCATGCGAACGATAGCTTCTGTAGCCTTACGTAATTTTGTAGCACTCACCAATTTCATTGCTTTGGTGATTTGCTGCGTGCTGACGGTCGATGAAATTCGAGCCCGGATTTCCTTTTGATTTGACATGGTTAAATTTAAGCGGCGTAATTCTTAGCTATTTCTGCACCAACAGATTCCAATACAGAAGTAACAGAATCGTCAATTTTACCTGCCTTTAATTGATTCAATACATCTTTATGCTTAGCATTCATGTAATCAACAAAAGCAACTTCAAATTCACGAACTTTATTTACAGGGATGGAACGCAATAAGTTCTTAGTTCCCAAGTAAATCATCGCAATTTGATTTTCAACGGTTTGAGGACTGAATTGAGCTTGTTTCAACAATTCTACGTTACGAGCTCCTTTATCCAATACGTTTTTAGTTGCAGCATCCAAATCCGAACCGAATTTAGCAAATGCTTCCAACTCTCTGTATTGAGCTTGATCCAATTTCAAAGTACCTGCTACTTTCTTCATCGACTTGATTTGAGCGTTACCACCCACACGACTTACAGATATACCTACGTTAATTGCAGGACGAACACCTGAGTTGAATAAATTCGACTCCAAGAAGATCTGACCATCAGTAATAGAAATAACGTTGGTAGGGATATATGCAGATACGTCACCCGCTTGAGTTTCAATAATTGGCAATGCAGTTAATGATCCACCACCCTTAACTTTACCTTCCAATGATGGAGGTAAGTCATTCATTTTGGAAGTGATTTCATCATTTGAGTTCAACTTACATGCTCTTTCAAGAATACGGCTATGCAAATAGAATACGTCACCAGGATACGCTTCACGTCCTGGAGGACGGCGTAACAACAATGATACTTCACGGTAAGCCACAGCTTGTTTAGACAAATCGTCGTAAACAACCAATGCTGGCAAACCTAAATCACGGAAATATTCACCAATTGCACAACCTGACATTGGAGCAAAGAATTGCAAAGGAGCTGGAGCAGAAGCAGGAGCAGAAACTACTACTGTGTATGCCATAGCACCATTTTCTTCCAATGATTTTACCACCTGCTTAACGGTTGATTCTTTTTGACCGCAAGCAACATAGATACAATATACAGGTTTTCCTTGTTCAAAAAATTCTTTTTGATTGATGATAGTATCCAAAGCAATAGCGGTTTTACCCGTTTGACGGTCTCCGATAATCAACTCACGCTGACCACGACCGATTGGAATCATTGCATCAATCGCTTTGATACCCGTTTGCAAAGGCTCAGTAACTGGTTCACGGAACAATACACCGGGAGCTTTACGCTCCAAGGGCATTTCGTAAACATCACCAGAAATAGGACCCTTACCATCGATTGGCTCTCCCAATGCGTTTACAACACGACCTAACATGCCGTGTCCTACATTGATACTTGCAATCTTATTGGTACGTTTTACCTTATCGCCTTCTTTGATTTCAGAGCTACTTCCCATCAATACCGCACCCACGTTATCTTCTTCAAGGTTAAGTACAACGGCGCGTACACCATTTTCGAACTCAACGAGCTCACCACTTTGAACTCCGAAAAGTCCGTAAATACGAGCGATACCGTCTCCAACTTGAAGTACAGTACCTACCTCTTCTAAACTCGCAGCATTACTAAAACCAGAAATTTGGTCTTTCAAAATGCTGGATACTTCGTCTGGCCTGATTTGTGACATAATTTTTATGCGATTTGAAGTTCTTTTTTAATTTTATTTAACTGATTTACTACGGTACTATCGTAAATTTTACCATCGAATTCAATGGTCAAACCTCCGATTACACGGCTATTTATTTGTGTGTTTAAAACCACACTCTTCGCCTGGGTTTGCTCAACTACATATTTTTCAATGTTGCTAAGTGTGTCTTTCGATAATTCCACCGCTGATGTTACAAAAACATCCATTATTTGGAATTTTCTGTTGTACATCTGAATGAACAAATTTCCAACGGCGGGAATATATGCCTCTCTGAATTTATCAATCATCAAACTAAACAATCCTTTGCTTAACGGATGATATGATGCAGTTAATTTCTCGATTGCTGCCTTTTTAGTAGCCATCTTGTACAATGGACTTTCTAAAAACAAGACAAAATCGCGACTTTCTTGAGACAACTCCATCAGGTGAAGCATGTCGTTTTTAACCGCTTCTAACGCGTTATCCTCTACCGCTTTATCAAAAAGCGCTTTGGCATAACGTGAGGCAACTCTTTGTTCAGACATAATTTTAAGCTTGTGCTTTGTTGTTTAAGTCCGACAAATACGTTGCAATTAACTTTTGCTGAGCTTCGCTGCTTTCCAATTTGTCAGCAACTAATTTCTCAGCAATTTGAACTGAAAAATGAGCAATCTCTTTTTTCAACTCGTCCATAGCTGCTAGTTTTTGCTTATTGATTTCGTCGTTAGCACGAGCAATCAATTTTTTAGCTTCCTCTTCAGCCGTAGTTTTAGCGTCTCCAACAATTTTCTCTTTCATCTCACGTGCTTCTTTCAACATAGCATCGCGCTCAGAGCGAGCTTGAGCCAATAATTGCTCATTCTCACCTTGCAAACGTGCCATCTCATCTTTAGCTTGTTCCGCTTGATTAAGAGCATTTGAAATTGTTTCTTCACGCTCTTTGATGGAAGACAAAATTGGCTTCCACGCAAATTTCTTCAATATGGTAAGTACGATGACAAACGTCACCAACATCCAAAATACCAATCCTATAGCAGGTGTAACTAATTGCATTTTTTTAAAAAATTAACGGGGACCGTTGTTCACAGTCCCCGGATTTTTTTTACAAGAAAAGAATCAACAAACAAACAACAATCGCGAAGAATACAGCACCTTCGATAAGAGCTGCAGCCACAATCATATTCGCACGGATGTCACCAGCTGATTCTGGTTGACGTGCAATTGATTCCATGGCGCTACCACCGATTCTACCAATACCCATACCGGCACCGATAGCTGCCAATCCTGCGCCGATAGCGGCACCCATTTTGCTGTAAGCAGCGGCTAAATCCGTTGCTTGAAGAAGCGTGTTCATTAAACTCATGATTTTATGTTTTTGATTTTGGTTTTTATGTTCTGTTTTAATATTAACAATGCACCTTTATTATATCAATGCATTGAACTAGGTTTTATTTTAATGCAAACTTACAATCTTTATTCGTTGTTATTCAAAAAATTAATGGTGATGTTCTTCCACAGCCATTCCAATATATATCGCACTCAATAATGTAAATACGAATGCTTGTAGAAAGGCAACTAACATTTCCAACATGCTCATAAATACTGTAAATGCAACGCTCAAAGGACTCACTGCATATCCAAGACCGGGGCTCATCGCACCAAAAATGAAGATCAATGAAAAGAATCCTAAAATGATGATGTGTCCTGCAGTGATGTTAGCAAATAAACGCAACATCAATACAAATGGCTTCAAAATTACACCCAAAATTTCGATAGGGATGATAATGATGTACATGAAACCAGGAACATCCGGCATGAAAATGTGCTTCCAGTAGTATTTGTTTCCATTAATCGTTACTGTAACAAACACTACAAGTGCCAATACCAATGTAATTGCTATATTTCCGGTAACATTTGCTCCGCCTGGGAAAATAGGAATCAATCCAAAAATATTGTTAATGAAAATAAAGAAGAAAATGGATAACAACAAGGGCATGAATTTATCCGCTTTGTGACCAATAGATGGCTTTGCGATATCGTCTCTTAAAAACAAAATCAAAGGTTCCACTAAATTATAAAATCCTTTAGGTGCCTTACCCTGATTTGAAGTGTAGTGTTTCGCCATAGATAATACGATAACCAACAATACAATAGTGGCGATAAGCATGGCCAATACATTTTTGGTTACCGAAAAATCATAAATAGCTTCTGTTTTAGATGCATCTTCCCAAGTAACCTTACCTTCATGCAAAACAAAACCATTGTAAGCCGCATGACCGTGGTGGAAGTTTGAAGACGAAAATAGGGTTAAACCACCCGATTCTGTATAAAGAATTACTGGCAAAGGAATCGAAACGGCATGATCTCCTTCTCCCCAAAGATGCCAATCGTGTGCATCTCCGATGTGTTCAAAAATCATTTTACCTGCATCGAAACCTTCCTTTTCATGGGTTTCAGAATTGGCATGTGTGTTGGCATGATTGCCTTCAGCATGTGCATCTTCATGACCGGTAGTAACAGCACCATGATCTTCTTGATGAACGTTAGCATGCTGCTCATCCGCAACTGCATTTACTTCATGAGCTTGGATAGCATGTTCGGCAGATTCTACCTTGTTTGCCTGAAGTTGAATTCCAACAAAAAGAGCAAATCCAACAAGCAGAGATTTTTTTGTTACACTTTGAAATTTTGCAAATAATTGATTTTCAGGCATTTGTGTTATTTTTAGATTTTTCTAAATCGGGGCGCAATTTACTACGCATTTCTGATATATCAAAGAATAGGAACATTAGAAATGAAAGAAGATATGTAAGTACGAAACCTAACTCGGGTTTTCCATTATTCATCACGCTGATTATCAAAAATATAACTGCTGCAAATAAACGGATCATAGTACCCATCATAATCTTTCGAATTCCTTTGTTGGGGTTGTTTTTATCATCGTGCAACGTAAAATAGTGCACCGCAATAAACAATATAGCGAGATAAATGATGCCCAAATAGATCCAAGAATTAATAGGATAACTCGTAAACATCTTGGCCAAAGCAATGCTTAGTATCATGGCAATGGATAACACGCTAAATTTGATGATATACCCTTTCATCGATGTATTGATTTAAAATCGGTGCAAAGGTAGCATTAAGTTCGAGAACGACTGAACTTATTTTAAATTTTTCAATGATTTGAAAATCGAATAGAAAGAAATTCCTAAACCAGAAAATACTCCTAACAAGGTAAACAGGGGAAACCGCGTGTTTACCCATTCTGTTTTATCGGCTTGAAATCCTAAAAACGTAAAAAGCACAATGCTAGCAATCATTTGAAAAGCCATCCCCACAAAGGCTAAAAAAGATACGTTTGATTTTTTCTTTGAGGGATGCATAACTGCTACTACCCTTTCATTTCGCACTTACCATTGAAGGTAGCACCTTGTTCAATTACAATCTGAGCGGTGAAAATATCACCGGTTACGGTACTTTTACCCATTAAAATAGTAGCGTTTTCAGATTTTATATTTCCTAATATTGAACCAGAAACACTTACTTCGGATGCAAAAACATTCCCTTTGATAGAGCCGGTAGAACCAACTACAAGTTTTTGTCCAACGGTTACATCTCCAAAAACTTCTCCATCGATTCTAATATCTCCGTTGCACTGTATATTACCTTGTATCTGTGTTCCCACCCCAATAAGGTTGATTACAGCTTGACCTGGCAATGTATTATTCTTCTCTTTGTTCTTGGAGGACCCTAACATATAAAGTAATTAATATGGATTTTTACAAATATAACGATTTGTTCACACAAGGAAAAACCTTAAACGACCAACAATTAGAAATTTCACATGAACAACGAGTACTTAGAAACCAATTAATTAACCACAAAACATAATGACAGCAACATCCGCTTATTGAGGATATTAAACTTTGATTTTCAATTTCTTAAGATCATTGAGTTGTTTTGGAATTCATACGAACTGAAGTTGAATCGTAAATAGATTCTTTATCACTCAGTAAGTTGTTCAACGTATTCGTTTTAGAATTCTTTACTTCAATTTGCAATTTCAAATCTTCTAATTCCTGATTTAGCTGAATTAATTCTTCGCGATCGCTTCCAGCAATTTTATTTGGAATTAAACTCCTCATAGGTGTAAATGCGAAGAGCAGATAAATGAGAAACGTAAAGAAAATAAATAGTCCACTTGCCAAACTTAATATGTTTAGGGGTGTTAAGCGAATGGAAAATACTTCAGCGAATGAATCGTCGTTGATTAACACAAACCGATGCTTGTTGCGTAAATTGCGTATAATTTTATTTCCTTTTTTCGTCATAGCCAAAAATTCTTGGTATTTTTGGAAACCTTTGTAGGTTCATTTTCAATATTAATTCAAAAATATCGTTTTTATAGGATAATTCCATGCGTTCACTAAGGATATCGAGGGTCAAGTTTCCCCAGAAGCACATAATTCATTCATTATTTTTCTCTTTGCTCTTGCTTGTTATTGGCTCATGTAAAGACGAACAAAGTTGGGGATACAAACAGTGGCATAACACATTGGCCCATTACAATACCTATTTTAATGCAGAACAAAAATGGCTTGAAACCTATGAAATGGTACGTGAATCGTATAAAGAAGATTTTCGCAAACCCATAGAAATATACAACTTTGGAACTACAGAAACCCTGATGGGTAACCAGTCAAGCATGGATGAAGTGATCAAAAAAGCAAGTACCATGATTGATCGTCATCCCAAAAGTAAATGGGTAGATGATGCTTTTTTATTAACAGGGAAAGCATATTTCTTAAAAGGCGACCCCAATGCTGCTATTGACATTTTCGACTATGTGTTTAATCAATACAATGATCCAGAAATTCGTTTTACAGCTCGATTGTGGACCGTTCAAGGTTTATTGATTAAGGATAAAGTAATTGAAGCTGAGGCTATGGCTCAGTCAATTGTAGATAATAAAGAACTACCCAAAAAACTTCAATGGCAAGCGCAATTAACCTTAGGCGCTATTTATCACAAACAAAAGAAATATCAACAGTCGGCAGAATTAATGGCAAAGGCTCTACCTAAAGTGCGAAATCGTATGGATCGATATCGAATTTATTTTGCTTTAGGTCAAGCTTATCAAAAAACCAATCAAATTGTTCTAGCTGAAAAGTGCTTTTCAAAAGTTCCATTATTTAATCCCCCGTACGAAATTGCATTTAATGCACAACTTGCGAGGGTTGAATTATTAACTGCAAATCAGAGTAACTTCAATAAAGCAAATCGGATTTTAAACGATATGCTTCGCGATGATAAAAATATTGATTACAAAGGACAAATTTATTATCGTATCGCACTAAACGAAATTAAAAGTGGCAAAACGGATAAAGGTGTACAAACATTAAAATTAAGTGTTCAGAATTCTACTACCGATAAGGCTCAAAAAACGACTAGTTATTTAAAAATAGGTGATGTTTATTTTGATAAGCGCAACTATCAAGTTGCCGGTTTGTATTACGATTCTGCAAACAGAACATTGGATGATAAACACCCAGATTTTGAAACCATTTTGGCTAAAAACCAAGTTTTAGGAGATTTATTAGAACATCTGTTACGCATTAAAAACAACGATTCGCTCATACGAATGGCCACGGATGCGGATTGGCGCCAAAAGAAAATTCGTGAAGCCAAAAATGCTGAAAAACTGGCCAAAGAACAATTGGAAAAAAATCAAAAAAACAAGTCAAACAACAACCCCGTAATGAATATGCCTGGTGGAATGCCCAACACCGGTGATATGCAAATGCCAGGTGCAGGATCAGGCGGAGGTTCATTCCCCTTCTATAACATTACTCTACGCAAAAAAGGAATCTCCGAATTTAATCGAATCTGGGGAAATCGACCTAACAACGATTATTGGAAGTATACATCCAAAGTGAATTCATCGGAGAATACAAACAATAACAATCCCAATGAAAATGCGGGAGAAAAGTCCAAAGAAGCCACAGGAGAAAAAAGTTCTATAGATTCTGCATTACTTAAAAATATCCCTGAAGACGAACGAAAATACTACATGGATTTACCCATGTCGGAAAACAGTCGATTAAAAATGGGTTCGGAAATAGAAGAATCCTACATGAAATCTGGAGAAATCTATGCTACACGTTTAAATGAAGAAAAACCAGCACTTGAACAGTTTCTGACCTTATTGAAGCGTTTCCCAAATTCGGTTTACAAACCCCAGGCCTATTATGAAATTATAAAAATTTACAAATATTTAAAGGATGATGTAAATGCTGACAAATACAAAAGTAACCTTCAAATGCAATTCCCTGAAAGCATTTACATTAAAATGTTAGATAATCCAGGCTTGGTGGTTACATCCAATTCTACAGATAATAAAACCAATGTATTAATTTCCAACCGTTACGATTCTATGGTGGTTTTCTTCCAAAAAGGTTTCTACAAGAAAGCTATGGAAGTTAAGCTAGAAACCGATAAATCCTATTCAGGTAACGCTCTTCAACCTCGATTCGATTATGTTTATGCCCTTTGTTTGTTAAAACAGAACGATAATAAATGCTTTGATTTATTAGAGCAAATTATTCAAGATTATCCCAATACAGATGTATCTGAAAAATCTCTGGCCATTTTACAAGCAAAAAAACGTTTGAGTGCTCCAAAAGCAGAAACCACTGAAAATACCGGTGTATATGCTTTAGATAAAGCAACAACCCCACTACAGTGCATGATTATTGTCCCCAAAAATTCCAACGTAAATATGATTAAATCTGCTATTAGCGATTTAAATAAAAAAGAATTTTCATTTGAAAGCATTCAAATGGGACCATCCATAGCGGCCGATCAAAAATATTTAATCTTCATTGAGAATTTCGCATCTCCCGATAAAAGTAAATTTTATGCTCAATTCTTAAGAAAACAAACTTCCTATTTTAGTGGAAAGGGCTTGTTTGAATATGAGGTTTGCACTATTTCGGATGAAAACATGCAGTTATTAGTCAAATCCTTAAATTGGAATTCCTATTTAAATTGGTATAAAGAACAGAATAATCTGTAGGATTTCCAGCAATAATCGTTGTATATTTGAGGCAATATGCTGAAAGGCTTTCGCTTCATAAAGAATGTATGGATAGGTCTGTTGGGCTTATTCCTTTTGGGGTTCTTATTTTTTCTGGGTGTTTCTAAAGGATTATTTGGCGAAATGCCAGAAGTCGAGGATCTAGAAAATCCGAAAAACGCTTTAAGTTCAGAAATTTACGGTGAAGATGGTGTTGTAATTGGTCAATTTTTCTTAGAAAATCGAATCAATGCAAAGTATGAGGATATCAGTCCGCATATTTACAACGCCCTGATAGCCACCGAAGATATTCGTTTTTTCAACCATTCAGGTATCGATTTCCGCGGAACACTTAGAGCCATTGTAAGTTTGGGAACTGATGGTGGGGCCTCTACCATTACACAGCAGCTCTCCAAAAATATGTTCAGTCGTTTCGACAAACCCAGTTCAAAATTGGGAAGAGTCATGCAAAAATTCAAAGAATGGGTTATTTCCGTCGAACTTGAAAAACGATACACCAAAAAGGAAATTTTAGTCATGTATCTAAACACGGTTCCCTTTTCGGGACTGTCGTTCGGAATCACAGCCGCAAGTAAAGAATTTTTCAACAAGAGCCCTAAGAATTTAAAGTTAGAAGAAGCCGCTGTATTGGTCGGTATGCTAAAAGCTAATTGGCGCTATAACCCTAAATACAACGCCGAAAATTCATTGAATCGCAGAAATACCGTATTAAATCAAATGAATAAATACGATTTGCTTTCTGATGATTCATTGAGCATCCTCAAAGAACTACCTATAAAATTGAATTACCGAAGTGCTGAAAGTGAAGGATTAGCCCCCTACTTCAAAACTTATTTGGGTGAATATTTAAAAAAATGGTGCAAAGACCATAATTACAATCTGTATCGCAGCGGACTAAAAATATACACTACCATTAATAGTGAAATGCAAATGGCTGCGGAAGAAGCCATGAAAAAACACATGACGGATTTTCAGAAGAAATTTACTTCTTCTTGGGGAAAAGAACAACCTTGGAGATACATAACCGACCGTCGTGTGATTCCAAATTTTATTGAAGATGCATTAAAACGAACCGATCGTTATAAATTACTCGCCGAACAACTAGGCGATGATCACAAAAAAATCATTTCTGAATTAAAAAAACCGGTAAAAATGACCATTTTTACCTGGAATGGAGACCGAGATACCACCATGAGTCCCTATGATTCCATGGTTTATATCAAAAAAGTGTTACATGCCGGATTTATTGCTATAGAGCCCGAAACTGGTTACATCAAAGCCTGGGTGGGCGGAATCAATCACAAATTTTTCAAATACGACCATGTCAACGTAAATGCACGTCGTCAAGTGGGTTCAACTTTTAAACCCATTGTTTATGCAACTGCTATTGATATCAATAAATTCACACCCTGCACCGAGTTTCCCAGAGAACGGACTGTGTTTATTTCTGGCGGACAAGAATGGTCTCCCAAAAACTTCGATGGAAAATCAGGTGGAATTTGGCCCATGTGGAAAGGTTTAGCATTGTCGGATAACCTAATTACGGCCCAAATCATGAAGAGTTTAGGCGATGATGGTCCAGATTTGGTTGTTCAATTCGCAGAACGAATCGGAATTCAAAAAGACCGTATACCTCGTGTTCCTTCAATTTGTTTGGGGACGGTAGAGTTGTCGCCATTTGAAATGGCCAGTGCTTATTCAGCATTTGTGAACAAAGGATTATGGGTAGAGCCTTCGTTTATTACCCGTATTGAGGATAAAGATGGAAATGTATTGGAGGAATTCCAGAATCCTAAGCACGATCAAGTATTGAGTGCAGAAAAAGCATATATCATGACCCATTTGTTAGAACGCGTAGTTCAACGTGGAACTGCTTATGGAATGACTGGAAGATTTGGTATTGAAGGAAGCGTTGGTGGCAAAACAGGTACAACTCAGGGTGCTGCCGATGGATGGTTTGTGGGGATTACAAAAGGGTTGGTTTGCGCCACTTGGGTAGGGGCCGATGATCCTTCTGTTCGAGTGCGCTCATCATTAATCGGTCAAGGTTCTCAAATGGCCATGCCTATTTTTGGATATTTCATGAGCAGTATCCAAAAGAATCCAAAATTAAAATACAAAGCAGAGGCCTTCACTGGTCCCGATAATTTCAACCCCGATTGGTTCAATTGCGATAAAGCCAAAAATAATCGAGGTGATCTAGGCGGAGGATTAGACATCAGCGGATTAGGAGACTAAATCTTCTGATTCCCAAGTGCGTTCACGTGCAGTTTCTTGAAACAGATAATGCATTATTTCTTGCTCTGTTTCGTTGTATTCCTTTCCTCTTCTAACTAACACCAATGCAGCTGTTTTGTCCACTGCAGGTAATTTGTGTGTAACAAATCCGGAAGCACCTCCCCATGAAAAATCAGGAACAAATTGACGAGGAAATCCGGCTCCAAATAAATTGCACGCTACTCCTACTACCGTTCCAGTATTAAACATGGTATTAATTCCACATTTGGAATGATCACCCATGATTAATCCACAAAATTGCATTCCGCTTTTGTCGAATCTGCGAGAAGCGTAGTTCCAGACTTTCACCTCGTCGTAAGTGTTCTTTAGGTTGGAACAATTGGAATCGGCACCAATATTACACCATTCTCCCAATACCGCATTTCCAAGAAATCCGTCGTGTCCTTTATTACTATATCCCTGAATAACAATATTATTTACCTCTCCCCCTACATTTGAATATGGGCCTAAAGTGGTTGCACCGTATACTTTAGTAGCTAATTTCAATTTAGAACCTTCGCACAACGCCAAGGGACCACGGACTACTGAACCTTCCATAATTTCCGTATTTTTTCCTAAATAAATAGGTCCATCCAAGGCGTTTAGTATGGAACATTCCACTTGTGCTCCTTCTTCCAAAAACACAGGATACTTACCTAATTTGGTATTGGTTGAGGAAAGAGGTTGACTGGTTCTACCCGAAGTTAAACGCTCAAAATCCGCTTGAATTTCTTGAGCATTCAATTTAAAAATATGAAATGGACGAGAAATAACGGTAATATCGGAATCCAATTCAACGGAATCCAAATGTGTAAACCCGTTTTCCAATTGAGAATTGAATTCATCTGAATTCATTAATTGAATACAAATGGCCACTATCAATCCATCTTTAACCAATTTTTGGTTCATAGAAAGGCTGCGAACTTGATTATTCAGTGCCTCATTGGGAACAACCTTGCCATTAATGTAAGTTATTGTTTCGGGGGATGATAATTTTGCTTGGATGTTCAAGAACTTTTTCGATAAATAATCGCGAGTTTGAAATCCAAAATGAGTAGAATCTTGAACGGAGAAATCATGCAACCATTTTTCGGCGATGGTTAAAATTCCCACGCGAAGATCTGCTGATGGACGGGTTAATGTTAACGGAAATAAGTGATTAATTTGTGAATCGTCGAAAAATTGAAAATGCATATTCAAAGCTACTATAGACGGGTGATACAAAAAAGTTTAAAGCAAAAAAAAGGTTGCCGAAGCAACCTTTATAAAACATAGTTTAATGTGGAAATAGTAAATTACTTCTTTCCGTAACGCTTCATGAACTTGTCGATACGTCCTGCAGTATCCACTAAGTTTTGCTTACCTGTGTAGAAAGGGTGAGATTGTGAAGAAATCTCTAACTTATACAAAGGATACTCATTACCATCTTCCCAAACAATAGTTTCTTTGGTGTCAACACAAGAATGTGTGATAAAAGAATGATCACAGCTCATATCCTTGAACACAACTTTACGGTAATTTTTTGGATGTATATCGGTTTTCATCGGTTTGTTATTTTAATGTTTAGATGATTTTTACAAAAAGGACTGCAAATATAATGATTTTATCTATTATTTACAAGTTATTTTGAACTTTGTTTATTGATTTGAACGTTAAGAACCATTCCGAATATGACTAAGCCCATTCCCAGATACTGAATAAAGTTATACGACTCATCGAATAGCAACAATCCGAAAGAGGTGCCCCAAATAATGCCGGCATAACTTATGGCTGAAACCAATTTTGTTTCTGCTTCTTGATAAGCACGAGTCATAAAAAACTGTCCTACTTGAGTAAAAACACCGGTCAATAGCAACCAGACCCATTCCATACCAGAAGGCCAGTACCAGCTCCCCCATCCCCCAAGTGGAAAAATCAAAGAAATAGGAATGGTAACCAGTGGGAAATAAAGCACAACAACGTTGGGATTTTCGATGCCCTTGAGTCGTCGGATGGTATTGTACGCAAATGCCGAAAAGAAAGCACCACCCAATCCCATCAGGATACCCAATGGTGTAACTCCTTGTAAAATTTTAATGTTTCTCCATGAAAAATCGTGAAAATTTGTAGCCAATGAGTGCTGAGATGAACTTGATAATTGGCTAGAATTAGATAAGGAAGTGGATGAATTTGAAATACCAAAATCGCTATTAACAATAATTACTCCGAGTATACAAATGAGAAAAAATAGCCATTGAACTGGCCTTACACGTTCATCTCCCATCAACATGGCTAAAACAGTTGTTAGAATGGGAGAAATATAATGAATCACTAGCGCATTGCTCAGTGGCATTAATTGTAAAGAATAAAAGTAACACAGTAATCCCAGCGAACCGAAAAGTCCGCGCATAAAGAGCATTTTGGGATTTTTACCTATGGGACTTTCGTTCTGTTTATAGAGAAAAAATGATGCGATTACTATTTGCACCAGTGCCCTAAAAAAAACGATTTCCGAGACATGCATCCCGGAAATCATTTTAACGGTGACGTTCATAAATCCGAATGCCAAACTGGCAATCAACATCATGGAAACGCCTCGCGACAATTTTATTTTGCTAGAAAGCGACAATTTGTTTGAGCGCATTTATTAAAGCGCAGCATTCATATTACGCACAGCAGCAGCTGATTTTTCAAACTCAGCTTTTTCTTCGCTATTCAAATCCAATTCAACGATTTTTTCCCAACCGTTTTTACCTAGAATAACTGGAACACCGATACAAATATCATTTTGTCCGTATTCACCTTCTAAAGATACACAGCAAGGCATCATTTTTTTCTGGTCGCAAACAACAGACTGAACTAAAGTTGATACAGCAGCACCTGGAGCGTACCAAGCAGATGTACCTAACATTCCGGTCAAAGTTGCTCCACCTACCATAGTGTCGGATTTGATTTTAGCCAATTGTTCTTCGGAAAGAAATTGAGAAACTGGAACTCCTTTGTACGATGCCAAACGCGTTAATGGAATCATAGTGGTATCACCATGTCCACCGATTACCATACCATCTACATCAGAAGCGGGACAGCCTAACGCGGTAGACAAATAATATTTAAAACGAGCACTGTCTAAAGCACCACCCATACCAATGATTCTGTTTTTCGGCAAACCAGAAGTTGTTTTTGCCAAATAGGTCATGGTATCCATAGGATTTGAAACGATAACAAAAATTGCATTAGGAGAGTGAACTAAGCAATTTTCCATTACGTTTTTAACGATACCGGCATTGATACCGATCAACTCTTCGCGGGTCATACCAGGTTTACGAGGAACACCGCTCGTAATTACCACCACATCACTACCAGCGGTTTTGGAGTAATCATTGGTACTTCCAGAAATTCGGGTATCAAATCCGTTCAAAGCCGCAGTCTGCATTAGATCCAATGCTTTACCTTCAGCGAAGTTTTCTTTGATATCCAATAGTACTACTTCTGCTGCAAAGTTTTTCATAGCAATGTATTCGGCGCAACTTGCACCCACATTACCCGCTCCAATTACGCTAATTTTACTCATATAAATGTGTTGGTTTTTTCGTAGTGCGAAATTAACTGAATTCATTCAAATCTTAAGGGAAATGTTTAACTTTTTGGGGGATAGTTGGATAATCTGTAATTATTTTTAGTAAATACGCAATTTTCGCAAACAAAATACAATCTAATTGACTTACTTTTGTATAAATTTAACAATCCAACTCACTTACATTAATGAAAAACAAGTACAAAGATCTAATTCAACAGACTTTTGATTTCCCAATTCACGAGTTTGACTTAGATGATGATGGCAATCTTTACTTTCATAACATTCCCTTAATGGAAATGATAAAACAGTATGGAACTCCATTAAAATTCACTTACTTACCTAAAATAAGTGAAAACATTAAGAAAGCTCGATCTTTGTTCAATGTTGCAATTGCTAAGGCAGATTATAACGGCAAATATTATTACTGCTATTGCACCAAAAGCAACCACTTTCAGCATACATTAGATGAAGTGTTAAAAAACGATGTGCATATTGAAACTTCATCAGCATTTGATATCAACATCATTGAAACCCTAGAGGAACAAGGTAAATTAAACAAAGAACGTTATGTTGTATGCAACGGATTCAAAAAGGAGAACTATATTGAAAACATTGCTGGTCTTATTAACAATGGGTGGAAGAATGTTATTCCGGTGTTCGACAACCAACGCGAGATACATCAATTAACACAATTTACCCAAGAACCTATTACTTGTGGTATTCGAATTGCTGCAGAAGAAGAACCTAAATTTGAATTTTATACCAGTCGTTTAGGAATTGGATACAAAGACATACTTCCTTTCTATCGTTCTTCAATAAAGAACAATAAGCAGGTAAAATTAAAGATGCTTCACTTCTTTATTAATACAGGTATCTATGATACTGCATACTATTGGAATGAATTGCATAAGTGTTTGCGTGTTTATTGTGAGTTAAAGAAAGAATGTCCGGACTTAGACACATTAAACATCGGTGGTGGATTTCCTATTAAAAATAGTTTAAGCTTTAGCTATGACTACGAATACATGGCCAATGAGATCGTAAGTCAAATTAAGCAAGTATGTGAAGAACATGGAGTACCTGATCCAGACATATTCACTGAATTCGGTTCATTTACCGTAGGTGAAGCCGGCGGAGCTATTTTCTCTGTATTGGACCAAAAAGCTCAAAACGACAGAGAAAAGTGGAATATGATTGACTCTTCGTTTATGACTCAGTTGCCTGATGCTTGGGCAATTAATAAAAAGTTCATCATGTTACCTGTAAATCGTTGGCACGAGGAATACGAGCGCGTTTTATTGGGTGGTATCACTTGCGATAGTGACGATTATTATAACTCAGAGCAGCATGTTAATGCTATTTACTTACCGGAATATAAAATTGACGAACCTTTATATATAGGCTTTTTCCATACCGGTGCTTATCAAGAAAGCATAGGTGGGTACGGTGGTATTCAACATTGCTTAACCCCTGCCCCCAAACATGTTATAATTGACTTGGATGAAAATGGCGATTACTATTTCAAGCTATTTTCAAAAGAACAATCATATAAAAGCATGTTAAAAACGTTGGGTTATTTCTAATTGAACTCGATTCCAGTTTCAGTGTAATTCTAAAGAACATTGATTAATCGGATTAGATAACTTTGATTAATCGGTTTAGATAACACGAAATAATCCGAATAGATAACATTGATTAATCGGATTAAATAACACTGATTAATCGGATTAGATTACACTGATTAATCAAAATGGATTACACTGATTTGTCGGAATAGATAAACCGAAATAAAATCAGAAGGCCAGCTCAAATGAGCTGGCCTTCTGCTTTTATTTCGGTTTGGATAATTATTTTTTAGGACTAACTCTTGCCCAAATGTAATAACCCATAAAGGAACCCAATCCATTTAAAAGCAACAATTCAAACCCAAATTGATACTTCCAATTCAAAGGTTTCCAACCCAATAATTCAGATACAAAAGCATTCTTTCCGAAATACCAACATACCATCGGCACCACCAAACTTACCACAATTATAGCAATATTGCTTGGCTTAACTTGGGTAAACATTCCTAATGCAAATAAACCAAGTAATGGACCATATGTATAGTTTGCCAAACCTAAAACAACATTAATTACCGCACCGTCCGAGTATTCATGAAAACCTAATATACATAAATAAAGCAAAACCGAGTAAGTTAGATGTAGCACAATTCTATACTTGTGCTTAAGTTGATTGCTCCATTTTTTCTTCGGAACCGAAAAAATATCGACATACGTACTGGTTGTTAAAGTAGTAAGTACACTGTCTGCACTGGAAAAAGTAGCAGCCGATAACCCCAAAACAAAAGCCAACCCGGCAAAAAGTCCAAGTTTTTGTAAGGCAATCGTGGGAAAAAATAAATCAGTACTTGGTTTTCCAGTTAAAGGATCCACAATAATCCCTCCAGAATTCTTCAAGAATTCAATCATAAAAACACCTAGCGATAAGAACAACACATTCACAAAAAACACCACTACGGCTGTAACAAGCATGTTTTTCTGCGCATCGGACAAGGATTTACAACTTAGATTTTTTTGCATCATGTTTTGATCCAAACCCGTCATTGCAATGGTAATAAACATCCCTCCCAGCAAATGCTTCCAAAAGTATTTATTGCTATTTACATCCCAATTAAAAATGCCGGTAAAATCAGATTTCATTGTAAAGATATTCAATCCATTTAATTCGGATAATTCAGGCGATTTCAACATAGATATAATGCAGACCACCAATCCCCCGATCAAAAAAACGCTTTGAAGAGCATCCGTAAAAACCAAGGTGCGAATACCGCCTTTTACTGTGTACGTTAAAATCAACAGAATTATGATGGCCACGGTTAACTCAAATGGAATTCCCATGGGCTGAAACAGAAACTGTTGAAACACTAATGCTGTCAAAAACAAACGTCCACCAGCACCCAATAATCTGGAAATCACAAAGAAAAAAGCTCCTGTTTTTTGAGAAACCCCTCCAAACCGCTGTTCTAAATATTCGTAAATACTGGTAACGTTTGCTTTGTAGTATAAAGGCAACAGAAAATAAGCGATGACTAAATATCCCAACACATAACCCATAACGACCTGTAAATAATTAAACTGGTCATTATATACAGCACCTGGTACGCTGATAAAACTGACTCCACTCATCGAATCAGAAAGCATACCCAAAGCAACCATCCACCAAATGCTCTGTTTATTCCCCAAGAAATAGGAATTTTCATCGGCCTTGCGACCGGTGATATAACCAATCGAAAGCAAAATCAGAAAATAAGAAATCAGTCCAATCAATATATAAGTAGGATTCATTTAAAGTTTATTTTGATGATGGCGCAGGTTTTATTTTTTTCTGCTTTATACCCAATTGATTTGCAAGTATTTCGGAAGTATACACTTTATCGGGTAAGGGTTGCATGGAAATATAGGAAATGGAATTATCTGCTAAATTCAATTTCCTAAAGGCATCTCCGGTTAAATAATACACATTACCTGATTGAGTTTTAACTAAAATCGAAGTGATTTGTTTGGGATTAATTTGAAGTTTATATCTCGGTGCATCCGTAGCAGAGGTACTGTTCTTGTTGGGATTTTCCAACTTAATCGAGGATTGAGGTTGTTCCAAAACCACTAAAACGTCAGTACATTTCAAGGGTATCTTACCTGCATCGCAAAAAACCAATTCGAGATAATGAGTTGGATTTTGTGCAACGGGTTTAGCAATGACGAATTCTCCCATACTCCGGATTTTAAAACTACCGCGTTTCATTCCAGGTTGCAATCGAGAGTTTCCCAACACCGATTCAGTTGCTTGTACTATCCGTTGATTTTCTATTCCGGTTCTCCAATTTACCCAGTATTGATTTTTCAAAATACGACGATTCTGATATTGTGCAAAATTTAGATCCCACTTACGCTGCAAGTCCATTTTTTCTTTTTCTGTGTAATTGGCTGTCGGCAAATCAACATACGACATACATGAAATTTCAATGATATTCTGATCTGTTTTAAACTCCAACTGTGGTTTTTCACCGTATTTCTTGATCCTAACGTCGATTATTCGCAGGGATTTAAAAAAATCAACAACGTATTTTCGAGATGCTTTGGTATGAATATAAAAGATTTGTCCTTCAAACGATTTTAACTCGGGATAGAATTTTCCAGCTGAAACATCGGATATTTCAATGCCAACAACATCGGTCATTTTCAACAGCCCGAGAACTCTCACCCGCACAGTTGAACGTCCACGAAACAATGGATAACTATTATTTCCAACTGCAACTGCAGTTTTTTGTATGTAATTTCCTTTTATAGGATTCAGTATCGTTTTGGATTCCACGGGCGACAAAACATAATGAAATCCTGCTGTTTCAAACATTTCATCCATACTTAAAACTGGTGTTTCAGAATGTTTTACCGAAGTATTCGCACCCCCATTAAATTGATAAAAATCAATTTTCGAAATGAAATCATCGTCAAATTCATAGTCGTAGTCATAGTAATTCACCCATTTATTTCGGGGGATGTTATATGCATAAAATCGACTGGAATCACGCACTGAAGCTTGATAATTGATTTGTGCAAAATACCCTGGACGGATTTCTAATTCGACATCTCCGCTCAAGGAAGTTGCTGTGACTTCAAACCACACTCCTGCATCAAGGAGAAACAGTTTACCGGATGAATCATATTGAAAGCTTTTTCCAAGAGCAGCATTTCTTTCAGGCGATTGACTGGTTTTAACGATCAGTCGGTAATCCATTTTCCAAGCCGATTTTTCTAAAATGGACTGGATATTGGTTGAATTTGAATTTCCAGTTTTGGAATCTTGACTTTTGATTTGTTGAAGTCGTTGTTTAGAAATTAAGCTCATTTTAGGTATCATGACTGTCCATTTCCCTTCTCCAAAAAACGATTCATCTTTATCGGATTTCCCTTCAAATTCATAAATTCCATCATTGTAATCATTTACAAACGTTTGATTTTGAATACCGTATTTCACCGATAATTTTTGTCGGTTCAAATCAACAAATTCAGCAAAATCTACAGTGGAATTTTCTTCGGTTAACCAACTGATATTCGGATCCTTTGGGGAGTTAGGGAATAATTCATAAATGTATTTTAAATCCGAAGCCAATAAACGAGGTTCAGCAGCTATATAGTGAAAAGGCACAAAGATTGGAATATGTATTTCGCCCGCTTCAATGTTTGAAGAATTGTTCTTTGAATCGGAAGAATTATTTTCTCCTCTAGATCCTCCCCTAGTTACTGAAACTATTTTTGACCTAACCTCGATGGGAATTGTTTCCCTTCCTAATTCCGTATAAACCAATCCCATCAATACATCAGAGTTATTCATTTGAGTTCCCATGGCATCAGAATTTCGGATTTCAACATCTGCAGCATTAATAACAGAAAGCTCCTTCAAATGACTCAATTTTTTGACTGAAATTGGCAAATGTTTAACCGAAGACAAAGAAATTCCCAAGCGTTGGATTTGAGGAATTGAAACCACCACTTGCTGCATCATATTATACGCATCTGTTTTATTAAGGGATGCTAATATGGTCAAAGATTGACAATTTTTCCAATCTTTAAGAAAGTCCCACTGTTCCGGAACTTCTTGAAATTGCAATGTAATATTTGAAATACTCTTCCATTGATCATTAAGTAGCAAAGCGTCTTCACGGTCTTTGGGAACAAATAAATAAATGGATGGAACCCATTCCAAATTCTTTAAGTCAACGTCCGACAAAATTCCTTGAAAGCGAATTAATTGAAGTTCATCGACCCAGGGCATTTTAGCAACCAATTGAGTTACCGTATTTACATCCACATCGCCATCAATTCTTAATCGCTCAATATGAATGTACTGTTTTAAATTCTCCTTAACCAAAACCAGTTCCCGGTAATTTCGAATCACCATACCCGTTTTGTATCTATCCTGAATATTTTGTGGGCTCCAGTATTGAGCACAAACCGTATTCCATCCCCCGAAAAGAAACAAAAGCCCAATTAGCAGTCTATATGATGGATTCTTATGTTTCAATTTATTGTAGTTATTTCAACGTATTAACGAAAAAATCGTCCGAACATTCCACCAACCTTACCTAAAATCCCCAAATCCAACCCTAAAAACTTCATAACGCCCGCTTGGTCTAAGGTATAACCACCTTGGATAAATTTGAATTTTAATCCATCCAAAATAAACACTAAAATATCTTCAGCGAGTGCTGTTTTGCGCGAATTATCCCAATCTAAACCGTAGTAACTTTGAGCACAATTACCCAATAATTCTGCATAATAAGTACTGTTCTTTAATGCATCTGAACCACCCGTTGCCATGTCTTGAATTTCCTTAAGTTTTCCCGACATGGCCAACTTCTGAACATATTGAATACAAGCATTCAGCGTTAAATCGATATGTGCTTCCGATTGCGCCACTTGAAATTGATATTTTTCACCATACAGCCGATGAAAATCCGGCTTCATCTCATTGATGTATTCTTGTAATTTCATTCTGTTAATTTAATTCTGCGAATTTCGACTAATTCATGTGTTAGTTCTTGGGTGTTGCAATGAGTGATTCCAATTTTAGACAGTAGATCCACACGAACTTGATTGGAAGCATGAATTATTTGTCCTCCGTTTAATACAATTCCCACATGAGTGATTTTCCCTGATTTATTTTGAAAAAATGCTAAATCTCCTTCCTGTTTTTCCAAAAAGTCTACCGGTTGTCCCAATTCAATTTGCTGATAGGCGTCTCTTGGGATGGAAATTCCTTGTGCTGCTGTGTATAATTGCGTTAATCCGCTGCAATCGATACCGAAAATACTTCTACCTCCCCACAAATAGGGTGTATTGATGAATTGTTTTAAAAATTTACGGGAATCAAACAGCGTAGATGTTGCGTGAAAATAGTACTCAATTCCCTGTATATCTAATACACCAGAGCTTGAAACCCAACTTCCTGGGCTTAAAATAATGGGGCCATTGAAATTTTCTGATTCTTCTTCAGGCAACACGGGTCGAGCGATGACAGGACCGTAGTTGAGCCATTTAACATGATTTTCGGGTAAGATTATAGATTCATCTGCAAGATATTTCTCGGGAATGAATCCGGGGTATTGATCATGATCACACAATACAGATAGCCACTCGCCTTCTTGCGAAACCACGGTACACGTTTCCCCAAAAAGCAAACTAGAAACCATTTCGGAGGTACTACTGGGTTCCTTTCGAAGCGGTACCCAACTGACTAAACATATCTTTCTCACCGTCATGCCTCAAAGATAATGAATTAATATCGGCGAACTGGATTTGAGTTAATATGCAAGTTCACTAGTAAATAAAAGCACAGTCGATTCTTTCAGTATCGATAAATTCCATTAAAATATTGAGATTTAATTACAGCATGGAAAGCTGTGAAAATCCACATGGAATCAAAAGTTATACGTGCAATCGAGCTTTTCTGTCTAATAGAACCGCTTCAGATTCACGATGTGCGGGATCTGGAACACAACAGTCTACTGGACAAACTGCTGCGCACTGGGGCTCTTCATGGAAGCCCATGCACTCAGTGCACTTATCGGGAACAATGAAATAAACTTCATCGCTGATGGCGCGAAACTTCTCATTTACACTTACGGTTTTACCGTTCGACATCAAATACTCTCCTTCTACTTCGGTACCATCGGCTATGGCCCATTCTACTCCTGCTTCGTAAATAGCATTATTAGGACATTCGGGCTCGCAAGCTCCACAATTGATGCACTCTTCGGTTATAATTATGGCCATGTTTGTAAATTGTTACTGCAAATTTACAACCCTTTTGTAATTTCGTTGAATAATTTTCGACTAATACATCTTAAACAATTATGGAATTTGCAATAATTAGCGACATACACGACCGAGTTGATCGTTTGAATCAGTGTTTGAATATACTTACCGAACGAGGAATAGATACCATCATTTTTTGTGGCGATTTTTGCTCTCCCTTTGTTATTAAGGTTTTAGGGGATTCTGGAAAAGCCGTACATGCAGTTTTCGGCAACAATGATGGTGATCGTTATCAAATTTTGAACCAAGCTCAGAATTATCCAAACATTCGTTTATATGGTGAATACATTGGCGATTTAGATAATATTCTAACCTTAGACGGCGTTAAAATTGGAGTTACGCATTATCCGTTTTACGCTCAAACCATGGTAAAAACGGGCTGGTATGACGCCGTATTCTTCGGTCACACACACAAGCAGCATAAGCAAAAATACGGTAAGGCGCTTTTAATGAATCCCGGTGAAATTGCCGGAGTATTTAATACACCTACTTTTGCTATTTACGATACTCAGTATCAAACATCCGAATTTGTAGTATTGGATTAAGTGCACCTAGTAATTAGTTTCATTCAAGTTTGACTTAAATTTTCGAGTTAAGGCAACCTGAATTTTCAACTACTTTGAAGGGCTCTTATCACCGAGGGATGAGCTTGCTCCATGATGGCCTTTGAAATTACATCGATGTTGTGATCGGCAGCTCCTTCATTCCATATAACCAAATCACAACGGTCTTTGTGAGGCAAAATAAATTGATTATAAGCCGGCATAACATGATGCTGCCATTGATGTACACTTCGAGCTTCCGGAATATTTCTTTCCGCTATGTCGCGTTTTAATCGACGGTTATAACACAAATCGGTATCGCAATCAATAAAAACGCGATAATTCAACAATGCATCAACCGGATGAAACTCCATCACAAACAATCCTTCTACCAAAAGAATGGGTGCCGGCGACAACGTTTCGATCACTTCGGGAGCATCATAATGTTCAAATTGGTATTTTTTCAAGGTTACCGGGTGATATTCGATCAACTGCATTAAATCGTGATAAAATTTATCGGAATACAAAGCCGAAGGCAAATCATAATTGGCTTCACCGAATTCATCAATGTGTTGCATTTCGAGCGGTTTGTAATAATCATCAAAACCCACCACGGTTATATTATCCCCAAATTTAGCTTTCAAGGCATCCACATAATACGTTTTTCCCGCGCCCGAAAGTCCCGTCATTCCTACAATGAAGGGCTCAATTTTCATAGATTTTCCCTCCAATTTGTTCTCCGTTTTCATCAAAATTTTGTTCCAAAAGAAGTTCACCACGGTGATCGTAGTACAACCAAGTTCCAATTTTCACGCCTTTTTTATACGACCCTTTTCGCTCCTGATAGTGCGAAACTTGTCCATAAACCCAATATCCTTCAGCCAATCCATCCACATATTTCCCTTCCATTTCCGTAACGATTCGTGGGCGCACTCCTCCTTCTTCTTCTGACTTCTTTTCTATGTAGGAACCGAAATAACCATGTCGAACTCCATTTTTATAGGATTCAATCTTAAGAGTATCCCCAAACATATTGAACTCAGCAAAAACGCCATCCTTCTCTCCCATTTTATAACTTCCGGTGCGAATCAGAAAACAGCTTAATGCATCCCATGCTCGTTGAACTGAGTCGAGTTTACCATTTTTATAATATTCTTCTAATGCTTCGCAACCTGTTCTATGAAATACATAATGAGGTCCATGAAGTTTTCCTTCGGAATTAAATGACTTCATATATCTTACGTTTCCATCGGGAAAATATGCATAATGCACACCAACGGGAATTCCTTTATTAAATTCAGCTTCATTTTCCGATTGTCCATTTTCAAAATATGAAACACATTTACCATCACGTACTCCATCTGTATAAACGTTAATATAGTACTTTGCACCTGAGGAATAGAATCCTTCCACGGTTCCGTGAAGAACATCCATTTTCATATTTCCTTTAATTTCCAGTTCACCAGTTTCATAGTAATACCAAAAAGCTCCGTTTTTAACTCCATTTGCATAGGTCTCGCGCGAAATGAATTGGCCTTTAGGATTATACACTTTATACTCACCGTGTAATTTACCATTCACAAACTCTCCCTCTTTTGCAATCTTTGGTGCCTCAACTGAATTTGGATTCTTAGGCGGGAACAATGCATAAGCACCTCCGGTATACGGTTGATCTTTGTAGTAAGCATCTCCATTATCCATAAATTGAATGGCTTCCCAACGAATTCTTCTTTTTTTCTTTTCGGGGGATGGCTGTCTATTTGGATCAATGGGTGGATGTTCTAACTCTACATCGCCTCGAGAATTGGCTGAATTTTGTACTGAATTTTTCGGTTTGGCTATGCGCTGTTGGGCGGATAATTGTGGAATTGCAACGAATGAAAGTAGCAAAAACATCCCCAAAAACAGGGACTTCAACGAAGAAAATACATCTAGTCTTAAAGCATGAGTGGGTATGTTAAAACCAACGGATATCCATTTGGAATTATTCAGTTTTTCAGATGATTTAAACGGAGAATGAGTGTGGAAATTCATATATTAATACTTATGGTATCGATGATCAAACGATAGTATAAACGAATGAGTTGGTCGATTAATTTTACAAATTTACACGGAATGGTTAGTTTTGTAAAATTATCGCCAATGAATTTTGACTGGGTCAACGAATATTGTTTAAGCAAACCGGCCACGGAAGCAACATTTCCTTTCGATGAAACGACTTGTGTATGGAAGGTTGCGGGTAAAATGTTTTGTTTAGCTGATATTCAGGATTTTCAACAAATTGCCGTAAAATGCGACCCCGAATTAGCCATTGAATTGCGTGAGCAATACGAGCAAATTCAAGGGGCATACCATATGAACAAGAAATTATGGAATCAAATTGAACTCCATGGTCTTTCAGAATCTTTTATTTCTGAGCAAATTGACAACAGTTATGAACTTGTGGTACAAAAATTGCCTAAAAAAATACAACAACAAATTAGAACAAATAACCATGATAACTAAAATGAAAAATTGGTTCCTACTTTCAACCGCGGTGTTGACTAGTAGCTTTTTATCTGCAAACATTATGACAAATCAGTATAACGATTCCGAAGTTTCAGGTGGTGGAAATGGTCTACCCGATGGACTTTACGCAAAAATGATTACCAACAAAGGCGAAATTTTATTGCAATTGCATTACGACAAAACTCCCATTACAGTTTGTAATTTTGTGGGTTTAGCCGAAGGAAAAATTGATAATAACGCCAAACCAAAAGGTACTCCTTTCTACAATGGATTGACCTTTCACCGCGTCATTGCTGACTTTATGATTCAAGGTGGTGACCCATCTGGAAATGGTTCTGGTGGACCTGGTTACCGTTTTGATGATGAAATCGTACCTGAATTGAAACACACAGGTCCAGGTATTCTTTCTATGGCTAATGCTGGTCCAGGAACAAACGGATCTCAGTTTTTTATTACGCACGTTGCTACTCCTTGGTTAGACGGTATGCATACTGTTTTTGGAAAGGTGGTTACTGGACAAGAAGTTGTGAATGCAATTCAGCAAGGAGACAAAATCGAAACCATTGAAATCATTCGCGTAGGTAAAGATGCTAAAAACTTCAAAGCAGATCAAGCTGCTATGACACAATATCAAGCTGAAATGGTACAGAAAAAAGCAAAAGCTGAGGAAGCTGAAAAAATGAAATTTGAAAACTGGGTTAAAACCACTTACCCAACTGCAAAACCTACCGGTACAGGATTGTGGTATGTAGTTGAACAAGAAGGTACAGGTGAATTAGCTTCAAAAGGAAAAACAGTAGCTGTTCACTATTCTGGGAAATTAGCCAATGGAACTGAATTCGATAATTCCTACAAGCGCGGTCAACCCATTGATTTCAAGTTGGGAATTGGTCAGGTAATTCCAGGTTGGGATGAAGGAATTGCATTGATGAAAGTAGGTGCAAAATACAAATTGATCATTCCTTCAGAATTAGGATATGGAAAACGTGGTGCGGGTGGAGTGATTCCTCCAAATGCAACCTTAATTTTCGACACCGAATTGGTGAGCATTAACTAATTTAACGAAAGTGCCCTTTTATCTGTTGAATGAACGGATAAAATTGAAAATATTTTTTACATAAAGTTTAAATTGCGGTATTGAAATGGTTTCAGTTCATACCGCAATTTTTTTTTGATTCCCGATATTGGAATTCAAAAAAGTCGCAGTTACAACAATGTAACATTTGTGGATTTTATCCAAATTATTGGTTTCCACGCGGACATGACTCTGAAATTCTTTTGAAATACAAAGTAATCGGAGCTGGTAAACGAAATGTTGATTGTCCACGATGCGCATCATCTGATCGCGACCGTTTGGTATATCAGTTTTTATTAGAACAAGAATTACATCCCCAAAAACCATCAAAAATATTACATGTTGCGCCAGAACGTGCATTATTTAAAGCGATCCGAAGCAAACTCAAGAGCGAAGTTGTAGGTATAGACAATCGATCTAAGGGATATAAATTCGCATACAGCAACGATGTTCAGCAGGGCGATTTAAGACAATTACCATTTCAGGAATGTTCGTTTGAATGGATTATTTGCAATCATGTACTGGAACATATTTTGGAGGAAAAGCAAGCACTTTCTGAAATTGTTAGGGTTTTAAAACCGGGCGGGCGAGCCATTGTACAAATTCCTTTCTCTCCAATTTTGAATGAAACTATTGAAGCGGAACGCGATTGGACTTCGAGTCAACGCCAAGAACTTTTAGGACAATGGGATCATGTCCGATTATACGGAACGGATTTTTTGGATCGTTGGAAATCCTGGGGAATAGACGTTAGATTAATTGACATTCACCAATCTAACACTAAAGAAAATCATCATTTAAATCCATTTGAACCGATAATATTGATTAAAAAGTGTTGAAATTTACCTATATTCACGCGCTGTAAAATTTCAATATCTTAATTAAATTATCGATAAACGAATGGTAAAATACTACAAAATTCAACTTTTCCTTGCGCTTTTCTTTTTCACGGCTGAGTTATGTTCCCAAAACGTGGGGATCAATGAAACAGGTTCGAATCCCGATGGTTCGGCAATGTTGGATGTAACTTCTACCAATAAAGGTATTTTGATTCCGCGTTTAACCCGAGCTCAAAAATTCTTAATTAATACTCCTGCCAACGGATTATTGATTTATCAAACCGACGATACCGTTGGATTCTGGTATTATGAAACCAATAAGTGGGTTCCTTTGATGCGTTCTATGACGTTTGGAAAAGGTTTAACAGGTGGCTATATACAAGGCAAAGGTTCGGTAGATTTAACCAAACCTGGTGTTAGTGCCGGCATATACGGTAACGACAAAGAGTATCCAGTTCTCACGGTCAATGATTATGGTCAGATAACGGTTGCTTCTACTAAAAAATTCGTAGATAACGATACTAACAACGAGATTCAAAAAATTCGCCTCTCGAAAGACACGGTTTATTTATCTAAAAATGGTGGATTTGTTCATTTGAATGGTTTTTGGGGGACATCTGGAAATAGTGGTTTAAACACCAATAATTTTATTGGAACTTTGAGTTCCGTTCCTTTGAAGTTTAGGGTAAATAACACTTGGTTTGGTGAATTGAATCATACCAATAGCAATATTTCTTTGGGTTATTTATCTAATTCGAGTTCAACAGGTTATTCAAACATTGCGATCGGAAGAGAAGCGTTAAGTGCGAATCAAGGTGGATATTACAATACGGCATTGGGTTGGCAAGCCATGTACGATAACAATACCGGAAACTACAACACGGGATTGGGTGCAGCATCATTATACGCAAATTCCACTGGTTCTTACAACGTGGGAATTGGATATGAACCTTTACGTTCAAATACCTCTGGAAGTTACAATGTGGGAATTGGATTCAGGAGTTTGTATACCAATACATCCGGTACATACAATGTTGGTGTAGGTATGTATACGTTGTATTATAATATTTCGGGTATTATGAATGCAGCTGTGGGTTACTATGCTTTAGGCTATAATGTTTATGGACATTATAATTCAGGTTTAGGAAATTACTCCTTGGCTTCTAACAATCTCGGAATTGGAAATGCATTTGTAGGTTATGCCGCAGGATATTATAACAGTTCAGGATATTATAATCAAGGAGTTGGATATTATGCAGGATATCAAAACGGCACAGGATATTACAATAGTTCTCTAGGGTACTATAATGGGCCAAATCAAACCGATTTAGATAACACAACTGCTTTAGGTTCATCCACAAGAACTACCGCAAGTAATCAAGTTAGAGTAGGAAATACTTCGGTTACCAGCATCGGGGGAAGTGTGGCATGGACCAACTTAAGTGATGCTCGTTTTAAACGAAATATACAAAAATCAGTTAAAGGTTTAGATTTCATTATGAAACTTGAACCGGTTACTTACAACTTAGATGTTAGAGGTATCAATGCCTTTTTAGGAATGGATTCTGACACCATCAAATTCAAAGGTAAATACGACCAAGAAAAAATCCGTTATTCAGGTTTTATCGCCCAAGAAGTTGAAAAGGCAGCAAATTCTGTGGGCTACGATTTCTCCGGCGTAGATAAACCGAAAAACGAAAAAGATTATTACGGCTTGCGCTACAGCGAGTTTGTAGTTCCATTAGTTAAAGCCGTACAAGAACAGCAAGTAATGATTGAAAAGCAAGCTCTACAATTGCAACAACAGCAGCAACAGATTCAGGAATTATTGAAACAAAATCAAGAAATAATTCAACTGAACAAATCATTGATTCAACAAATAAACTCCAAATAAATCGCCTCATTGCTGTATTATTTGAAACACAAATCTCATGATTTTCCAAAGTTTTAATTTAGTTTCTCGTATCACTTTTGCCTTGCTTATCATGAGCTGTTTCGACTCTGTACTAGCACAAGGACTGGTTCAAAACGGTGGATACATAGTTCAAACTCCAGGATCTAATCTAATTGTAAACGGCAATAAAGGAAATTATAAATCAACAGGAAAATCAGCAATTAAATTAGCCCCGAATGCTTTTTTTGTTGTGAGCAATAACTGGACAAACAATGGTTCTACATCCATTTTTATTACTAACGAGGGTCGAGTAGAATTGCGAGGTAGTAACATTTCAATTGATGGAAACAATACCACACATTTCCCAGATTTGAATTTAAGTGGTAACGGAAAAGTAGGACTTTTTGTAAACACATTAGTTGGAGGTGGAATCAATGGTGGAGGCTTGGGAATATTACGCCTAAACAACACCCAATTGATGTTAAATTCCCGAACATTAATTGTGAATAATAAAAATTCTAACGCAATAACCTACTCGAGTAATGGCGGGATTGTTTCGGAATCCAGCTCATCTTCTGGATACGGACGTTTGCAATGGAATGTACGGAAAGCAGATGGTGGTCCTGTATTCACTATCCCCTTTTTAAATTTAAATGGTCAACGAGTTACGTTCCAATTTACATCCAACAACATCGGACAGAACCTGGTTGACTCTGGATTTATATCCGTTTCAACTTACCCCACACCCGACGTCCCCAAACCAAACAATCGTCCATTACCCGCTGGAGTTTTCAATACGGATAACGAATGTGATGGAGAAAATTCCGAACGTTTAATTAATCGTTTTTGGATTTTAGAAGATGGTGGATATGCAATTAAACCCGATTTAACCCTAGATTTTCAATACGCTGATGTCGACTTTCAAGGAAGCAACGATGCAATTACTGAAAATAACTTGGGCAGCATTAAATGGAACGATGCTTTAGGCCGATGGATTTATCCCATTTCAGGAACATTAAATACTTCAAAAAATCAATTAACCTATAGACCTAAACAGAACTTTTCTGGTGTTTGGACGCTTTCTGACACTACACCCTACCCAAGAGCTGCCTTTAATTTTGTTGGAAATTGCGAAAAAGATTCTGTGACGTTCACGGATAAATCAGGAGTAACATCCGATAAAATCATACAATGGCAATGGAGTTTTGGTGATGGTAGATTCAGTGCACAGCAAAATCCTGTGCATTATTACAGTCCCTCTGGAAATTTCCCAGTTCGATTGGTTATCCGTTCACAATCGGGATGTCAAGATACAGCGTTTAAAAATGCTCTGATTTTGGCTGCACCCGTTGCAAAATTCCAATTAACCGATACCTGTGAAAATAGTGTTGTGGGATTTGAGTCATTTAGTTGGCCTGGTTCTGGTTTTATTGCTGCCGAATATTGGGACTTTGGAGATGGATCATCTCAAGAAGAGGGAAAGAAAGTACAACATTTTTACGGTTCCGTTGGTCTTCCGGATATCCGTTTGATTGTATATAACAGTAAAGGTTGCAAGGATACATTTCTGCGTCAAGCATATATTGCCCCAAAGCCTTATGCTTCGGTTCAATTCAAAAATGATTGTCAATATACCCCCATTCAATTTTCCAATGGTTCTACTCCTGGAGCTGGCAGCATTTCCAATTATTCTTGGGATTTTGGAAATGGAAAAAGATCAAATAACCCCTCAGAAATTGTAGCATTTAAGGATTTTGGAATTTACACGGTGGTTTTTAGAGTAGAAAACTCTTATGGATGTTCGGATACATTGTTGTCGCCACTAGAAATTTACCCCAGAGCAATTGCTGATTTTACATTTAGTCCAGATGAACCGAAAATGTTAGAACAGACTATTTTTAATGATAATTCGAAATTTGAAGACCGTTGGGAATGGGATTTTGGAGATGGATATTATTCTACGTTAGAAAATACAGCACACTCATTTGAAACTCATAATACCTACAACGTTTCATTAATTGCGAGCACTCAATTTGGATGTGCAGATACGATTACTAAACCAGTTACTGTAAGATCTATTCCGTTGTATTGGTTTCCCAATGCGTTTACACCTGCAAACTCAGAAGATAGGAATGATGAATTTGGTTTAGTTACTCCACTGAGAATCACCGAATTTGAATTTAGCATTTACAACCGCTGGGGACAATTAGTTTTCCTCAGCAATGATCCAAACGAAAAATGGAATGGAAGTTACAACGGAGTGATGTGTCAACCTGGTCAATACATTTATCAAGCTACATTTAAGAATCCCGAAAAGGAAATTCAGGTTTATAAGGGAACTGTAAATTTGTTGAAGTAACTCCGTTTTAAAACGGTTGAATCAATTCAACATTTCAATGTGGTTGCGGTGGAGTTTAACCATACCGCGTTGTTCCATTTTCTTAAGTAAACGAGAAACCACCTCTCTTGAAGTGTTCAAATCATTTGCAATGGATTGATGAGACATTTCAATATCATTACCTTTTTTGAGGAAAGACTGTTGTTTTTTGAGGTAAAATTCGAGTCGCTCATCCATTCCACGAAAAGCAACATGATCCAAAACAGATAAGACCTCCTCAAAGCGATTGCGATAGGTGTTAATTACGAATTCTTGCCAAGATTGATACTCTCTAACCCATTCATTTACTTTAACCATGGGAATAAGTAATACTTCGGTATCTTCGGTAGCAATGGCCATAACTTGACTAGTTTCTTGATGTCTCAAACAGGCCAATGACATGGCACATGCTTGACTAGTTTTTAAATAATACAAGAAGTACTCTCCCCCATCCTCTCCCTCGCGATAAATTTTTAATGTTCCGCTAAGAACAATGATGACTGAGGTAAGATGTTGACCTGTACGAATTAAAACTTCCCCCTGTTCTATTTCTTTGACTTCACCGAATTCCGAAATCTGATTCAGAAGTTCTATCTCTACATCAGGAAATTTTAATTTTAAATGTTCAGGGCTAATTTTCATCACAATTGTTCTCGAATTGAGGTTTATTCACCAAAAATAATGGTTTTTTAATTAAAGAATGATGGGATTTATTAATTTTTATTGGTTATTTTGCAGAGTGTAATTGACGGTGATTTACTCTTTTTTTGCTTTATTTTTTTGTACAATTAACGATGGGTTGAAATTCCCCTTCATCTAACAAGCTCTGAGCTAAGTAAAATCTACCTAATTAAATTCAATGAAGAAATCTCTACTTTATTTATCGGTTGCAACCTTCCTTTTTGGGAACTGGCAATGTAAAAAAAACGAGGTTGATTTTGGAAAGTTTAACGATCCTAAAATTAATCCAGAAGTTTTAACTCCGTTGGCAAATGCCAAAGTAAGAATCACGGATATCTTAAAGCAAGATAGCTTTATTCAATACGACCCAGATGGATTAATTCGATTGTCGGTCAAACAAGACGATGTATTATCCATACAGGCGGATACCGTGATGAACGAAATGAAATTGGGCAGCAACTTCACCAAATTAAGTATTGGTACCTTATCTATCAATAACATTACAGAGAATGCATTTGTTACCTTGAATGATGTGATTGGTGGACTGAATGATACTATTAAGCAATACATCCAAAGTAGAGATGGTTCAAAAGACACTTTCCCAGAAATAAATGGTGATTTAGCCAGTCTCACCAATATCGCTGAAAGTACGGAATATGAGTATCTGAAAATTTCTAGCGGTTTTTTGGTGTTTAAAATAACCAATAAATTACCTTCAACTATTTCTAAAATCGAAGTAAGTTTGTTTGATAACAAACCTACGCAAACTTTGATAGGTTCTGCGACTATGTTGAATATTGCTCCGTTTGCAACGGTAAAAGATAGTATAAATATTGCGAATAAACAGTTGAGCAATAACCTTGGGTTTGTAGTACCTTCCATTCAAATTGAAAAATCCAATGACTCTGTGCTAATTAATTTGAACGATCGAATTGATGTTGATGTTCAATACTCGAGAGTTAAGTGCATCGGAGGAAAAGCAAAAATCCCAGCTCAAACTTTGCCAGTTGAATCACTTTCTATTGATTTAACCAATTCTTCCTTGAATTCAAGGTTTAGAAATGTTGAAATGGCATTTGCCAAATTGCCTCTTACAACTACTTCAACAATTAATACTCAAATCGACTTAGAAGTAGTTCTACCGGATGCCAAAAAATCCGGTGTTGCTCTTCCGAAAATTGATATTTCTGCTCCTACTGGACAAAATACAACTGAAGTTGATTTATCGAATACCTCGGTATTCTTAGGTGCTGATGCCAATAAAGACCATAACATTCTCAGATTAAATTTAGTAACCAAAATCCAACCCAGCGTTGGGATGGTTGAGTTTGATTCATCTAATTATGTACAGTTAAACTTTGATGCGAGTCCTGCGAAATTTAATTATGTAGATGGATTTTTAGGAACCCGTTCTTACGATTTCAATATCAATGGTTTAGATGTTTCTCAATTGGCAGAATTAGGAAAGGGATTGCGTTTGGAAAACCCAAGCATGATTATCAAAGTAAAAAATTCAGCAGGGATTCCAGTAACAGTGAAATTCGACATCATTGCAAAAGATAAAGAGGGAAATACGTTAAACTTGAACGCTCCTGATTTAAATTTCCCATTCCCAAGTATCGCAGAGCGTGGTGTAACCAAAACTTTAGATTATACAGTCGACAAAACCAACTCCAACATAGTCAATGCTCTTGCTATGCCTGCCGCTAGCTTTGATTTAAAAGGTACTGCAACCATGAATCCAAATGGCTTTACGGGCACTTACGATAACCACATAACCAATCAAAGTAGTTTTTCTGTCGGCTTCGAAGCTAATATCCCAATGACGCTTACAGCTAAGAATTTCACTTATAAAGACACTTCTGACGTGGGAAGCAGTTTAAGAGGTTTAACCGATTTTGATTTTGTAGAGCTAAAAATTAAAACTAAAAACGGATTCCCAATGGGTGGTTCGCTGGATTTAGTTTTCACCGATTCGTTGTATAACCCCATTGATTCCTTGAAGGATGTAACATTGCTTGTTAGTGGAATAGCCAATAGTAACGGTAAGGTTGTAACTCCATCTGAAAACTTGTCAACCTTCCTATTGCAAAAGCAAACTTTGCAAAAATTGGATGCAGACAGATGTAAGTATATCGTATTTAAAACCAAATTCGATACCTATAACAACGGAAACACCCCCGTATCTATCTACACAGATTGCACCTTGGATGTCTCTATTGCTTTACGAGCTAAGTATAACAAACAATTTTAATTTACACCATGAGACTCATTACAAATCAAACTATATATCGTCGTTTACTTATTTTCGGGGGATGCTTAATCGCTGGATTGAATACAAATCAAGCTCTTCGGGCCCAAAACTTTTTTGAATATAACAACCGACATTTACCACAATCTCATACCATAAATCCTGCATTTCTGCCACAATATCGGTTCAGTTTAGGATTGGGATATTTTTCTTCCGGTTTGGACTTAACCGGTGGTAATTTGAATTCATTTTTTAATTCGAACGAAACCGCTATTCAAACTGTTTCTCGATTAATCAATGAAGATGAAAAGCAAATAGGTTTAGACAATACTATTCAATCGAATTTGTTTTTTGCGGGATTCAGAACAAAAAAATCCTATTTCTCCTTCAATTCTTCTGTGCATATGGAAGGATCTATTCGAATTCCAAAGGATTTATTTGGGTTGATGTTTTTAGGAAATGGTGCATACATCGAACGCGATGCCAATTTGGATTTTGCAGGTACCAATTTTATGGCTTACAACCAAAATCAATTTTCCTATGGCCGTTTCATCAACAATAAATTATCTGTCGGAGCTACCGTGGGTGTATTAAATGGAATTGCCCATGTAGGTTTGAATCAAGCTCGCTTGGGTATTACCACTGATACAGGAACTTCTAGCATTTACACCATCGGTGTGAATGGACAAATGCAAGGAAACGCTTCTTTGTTTGGAGTAGATTTTGGGAAACTGTCTACCGATAGCTCTTACCGGGAGAATATTGACCAGATTATTGAAAACAACCTAAATAATTTCGACTTTGGCTCTAACCGTGGTTACAATTTTGGAGTTGGGTTCATGTACCGTCCAATGGAAAAACTGCGTATTTCTGGTAGCATCCAAAATATGGGTTACATTAAATGGAAGAATGCAGCACAAGATTTTAACATGCCTGGGTTTTCTTGGACATTTAATGGCTTAGATACCAATCAAATTGATGAATTAGGCGGTGGAAACAATGATGTACTGCAAGGAATTGCAGATTCTTTAATCGATAAACTTTCGGTAAATTCTCGTTCTGTAGAATCCTACACAACCAATTTGAAACCTCGTTACGTTTTAAGCGCAGAGTATTTCATTACCCCAAGAACACAAATTCAATGGATTGGTGGATTTGGATATGGTGTTAAAGGAGACAAAACAATGAATACTCTATCCATTAACCAGGAACTAGGTGAATGGGTTGATATTCGCGGAAGTTTCACATTAGTAAATTCAAAAGCAACACGGGTGGGTTTAGGAATGAGTTTAAACCTCGGGCCTATTCAAGCATTTGTGAACATCAATGATGTCTTAGCACTTACCAATTATGGTTCAACTCAAAATATTTCTGGTATGGCTGGTTTCAATTTGAACATCGGTCGTTGGAAAGACAAAGACCATGATATGGTTCCCGATAAACGCGATAGCTGTCGTGGAAAATATGGTGCTATTTCCAATAACGGATGTGAATTAGGATTTTTGGGGACATCTATGAATTATCCTGAAATCGACGAAATGGAGGAAATCAAACCCGTAAATGAGATTACTGAAGAAGAGAAAAACGCTCCTGTTCCAGAGTTAGAACCTACAAATATTAAAGGAGCAACTGTTATTGAGGGTACGGAAGACTTCGCTCCAGTAGAACCCGTTGATACGGCTTTGTTTGATGAAAAATTAAATAATTTACCTTTAGATACAGCTTACTTGGATCAAGTATTAGATCAAGAACAAGCGAGAAAAGATTCTCTAGCCAAAGTGATGTCGGCGGAAAAAATAAAGAAGGCTTCTGCTTCTAATTCTAGTGTAACAAAACCTAATTCTGGTTCAATGAGCAATGAAGAAGCAACAAAAAAAGAAGTTACCATTCTTAAAGATACCGTAAAATCAGAGTCGACTTCAGTAAAATCAGAGGCAACTCCAGTTAATCAAATGGAAAAATCACCAACAACTGAAAACTCAGTTGCTAACAACAACAGCAAGAATCAAATTGTTACCAAAACGTCAAAAAACGAATCCAATACCAAGAAAAAGAAATCGGTGAACGATGAAATGACCGATTTAATGAAAAACTAAATCCACGGTTGAAATGCACTTAGACCCAGAATTGAGTTGTTCTAAATCTCAAGGATGGTCTAAAACTCAGATTTAATCAAAGTTCGATTGAAATAAATTTTCCCCAAGGGAAGGAATCACAATACGTGAATCTCCTTCCCTTTTTTTTATGTCTTCCAACACTTGAATAGGATAACCGATAGGCTCATCACTTAAATCAAATGTTCCATAATGCATTGGAATAAAGTGTTTTGCATTCAAGTCTAGGAATGCTTGATAGGACTTAGCTGGTGAGGAATGATTAGATTCCATAAACCACTCTGGTTCGTATGCACCAATACCCAAGATGGCATAATCAATATTTGGAAACAAAGATGCAATTTCTTTATAGTGACTTCCATAACCGGAATCTCCTCCAAAATAAATTGTAACTCCGTCAATTACTAAAATAAATGAGCCCCACAAACGTTTATTGGTATCAAATAAACCACGTTTCGACCAGTGACGGGTGGGTAAAAAATACAATTCAAATCCTTGTCCTTGGGTGTTGTATTGTTGAAACCAGCCTGCCGTTTGTCCTGTAGCTTTTCGCAAGTACTTTCTCAGGATTTTATCCATGTTCAATCCCGAAAAATAGCGGATATCTGGATTTTGCTTACGCAATTTTCGTAAACTATTTTTATCGCAATGATCTCGATGATCATGACTCATCAGCACAATATCTGATGCGGGTAATTCTTTAATTTTTACGGGCAATTTTGAATGACGCTTTACTATGGCCGCTTTTTTAAAAACGGGATCCGTAATAAATTGTTTTCCTCCAAATCGAATTAAAAAAGTAGCATGTCCCAACCAAAATATTCCGTCTTTCGATTTATCAAATATTGCGGAATCCACTTTAACAGGCATTTCAAACGTATCCAACTTCTTCATTTCTTGGTATGGATTCTTCACACGTTTCCATTTAAGCACGTCTTTAAAACCGTTCATTTGAGGAAATTCATGATTGATATACATGCCTTTTTGCGTGGGATTGCCTTTCCAGTCTTCACGATGGTGAATAAAGCGCAATTCTGGATTAAACAGTGGAAGATTTTTTTGTGCTTGTGACATACTGACTTTTCCGAATAAAAAAATGAATAAAAGAATGCGAGTGGAACTATTGAATGGATGCATGATCATCAAATATAATACCACCCCGTTTTGGAATTGTGTATTTCCTAAAAGTCGGGGCGTTTTTGTCGTTTGGATTACTGAATATCAATTCAAAGCAACTCGATTCTGACTACTAGGCAAAATTACTGCTTTCCATTGGTTCAGTTCATACAAAGCTTGAAACACATCGGTGATTCCACGAACTTCAACGATGAACGCTTTATCAGTTTGTTTGGCCGTGTATTTTTGTGAATTCTGTGCTAACATCGCTATCAATAAGCTGAATGCCTCACTTTGATATACTGCTGCACTTGCATCCCCCGGAAAAAAACACTTCAACTTCGTTGGAAGCAGAGACACTTTTTCTAATCCTAATTCTTTAGCGGCCCATTTTAATCGAACGGAATCCACTAAAGATAACACGGCATCCGGTGGTCTTCCAAAACGGTCTTTCAACTCCGATACAAAATTCTGCAAGCCCAACTCGGTATTGATGTTGGATAATTCACTGTATAAACTTATTCTTTCAGAAGTTTGAACCACATAATCAGATGGTATTAAAATTTCATAATACGTATCTACCTGACAATCGCGACTTTCAATCTTCACATCCGTTTGTTCTTCCGAGTACAACTCAGAAAATTCCTCTTGCTTCAACTCTTGTACCGCTTCATCCAAAATTTTATGGTACATATCAAATCCCATGTCCGCAATAAATCCACTTTGTTCGGCACCCAATAAATTTCCAGCACCTCGAATATCTAAATCGCGCATCGCCACTTGAAAACCTGATCCCAAATCACTATACTCCTCCAATGTACGCAATCGTTTACGCGAATCTTCTGGCAGATTCGACAAAGGAGGCGACAGTAAATAGCAATATGCTTTTATGTTAGAACGACCTACCCTTCCACGCATTTGATGAAGATCCGACAACCCAAACAAATGGGCATTATTCACTATAATGGTGTTCGCATTGGGAATATCCAAACCACTTTCAATGATACTGGTGGCCACCAAAACATCGTACTCACCCTCAATAAATCGAACCATCACATCTTCCAATTGGTGACCTTCCATTTGTCCATGTGCCACGCACACTTTGGCTTCAGGAACCTCAGCAGTAATGATGGATGCCAATTCAAAAATGTCTTTAATACGCGTATGCACCACGAAAACCTGACCTCCTCGATTGATTTCATCGAATACCGCCTTGCCTAAAATTTCACGACTAAACGTAGCTAATTCGGTATGAACAGGCTGACGATTCGGCGGCGGTGTATTAATAACACTTAAATCGCGCGCTCCCATCAAGCTAAAATGAAGTGTACGAGGAATGGGAGTCGCAGTCAAGGTGAGCGTATCTACATTCACCCGAATATTTTTCAGCTTCTCCTTGGCTCCTACCCCAAATTTTTGCTCTTCATCGATAATCAATAAGCCTAAATCTTTGAATTTTATATCCGAACTGATCAAACGATGCGTTCCAATAACAATGTCAATTTGGCCTTTTGCCAATTTTTCTATAACTGTTTTTTGTTCTTTTGGGGACTTAAAACGGTTCAAATAATCCACTTTGACAGGGAAGCCGGCAAAGCGTTTGGAAAATGTACGATAATGTTGTTGTGCCAGGATGGTTGTTGGTACTAAAACAGCTACTTGTTTGCTATCGCAAACTGCTTTAAAAGCTGCACGTATTGCAACTTCTGTTTTACCAAATCCCACATCCCCACAAACCAAACGATCCATAGGTTGCTCGCCTTCCATATCGCGTTTAACTTGCTCTATGGCTTTACCTTGATCGGGTGTATCTTCATAAAAAAAGCTAGCCTCCAACTCTGTTTGTAAATACGAATCTGGAGAAAAGGCAAAGCCTTTTTCTTGTTTTCTTTTTGCATAGAGTTGAATCAACTCACGTGCTATATCTTTAACCTTGCGCTTGGTGTTTTTTTTCTGCTTATCCCATGCAGGACTACCCAATTTATGCATGGTAGGTGCCGTGCCATCTTTACCTGTGTATTTGGAAATTTTATGCAAACTATTTACCGAAACATACAACAAATCATTGTCGCGATAAACGATGCGAAGCACTTCTTGCATCACACCATTCATTTCCATTTTTTCCAAACCAGCAAAGCGACCAATCCCATGATCAATGTGTGTAACATAATCTCCAGGTTTAAGATTACGCAATTCCCTCAAGGTGAGAGACGCACTCCCTGAATACACTTGACGACCTTTGGGTTTGTAATATTTATCGAACAATTGATGTTCGGTTACTAATGCTAAACGAACATCTTTATCAACAAAACCCGATGAAAGTCCCACATAAACCGGTGAAAACGCTTCTTCTAGATTTTCATCCTTCATTAGAACCATCAAACGTTCAATCTGACGGCTATTATCACTGAATACCAACGTATTGTATCCCAACTTCAAATTATCGTGCAACCATTGCTTCAACATATCCATATTTCGTTTAAACAAGGGTTGTGGCTCTTGTCTAAATCCAACGGTATGATGTTTGTCTAAAGGACGCTCACCACCCAAGTAGATTTGTTTGAAACGGGTTACTTCATTCATCCACTGTTTGGGACTCATCCAAATTTCTTTGGGGTGTTTGGGGATGTTTTCACTGCGATTATCCGTGGCGGTTTGAAAATCTTGTAACGATTTTTCCCATGCTTTTGCTAACTTTTCAAGTTGTAAATTCAGATCCACGGAGAACAATAACGTATCTTCTGGGAAGTAGCTAAACACAGTTGATTTTTCCTCTATTTCCTTTTGTCCCGCTAATTTGGGAACCAAAGTAAAATGAGCCATTTCTTTGATTGACAACTGAGTATTTACATCAAAAGCACGAATACTTTCAATAATATCTCCATCCAGTTCTACACGAAACGGATACTCATGAGCAAATGAAAATAAATCAATGATTCCACCCCTTACAGAAAATTGTCCCGGTTCAAAAACGAAATCTTCTCGTTCAAAACCATTTTCATATAAGAACTCCGACAGGAAATCCACATCTAAATTTTGACCTGTAGCTATATCGAAAGAATTGCTTTCTAGAGCCGTTTTTTGAACCACTAATTCAGTAATTGCTTCTAGGTAGGTAACAACGATGCGGCGGGGATTTTTTCTCAAGATATTCAGTGTTTCAATACGTTCTTGAACGCCCATCGCATTTTCGCGGTTGGATTGAAACGACTTTATAAATGAATCGGGTAAGAAAAAGATATTTTGTCCCGTTAGAAGATTTTCTAAATCGCTTTTAAAATATTGAGCTTCCTCTTTATTGGGAAGTACAATCAGTTGAGGTTGTTGGTTATTTGCAAATGTAACTGCAGAAATCAAGGCACCACCGGAACCACAAATCCCTTGAACATAAACTGGTTGCTTGGATGATAAAAAATCCAATAATTCTACAACCGGCTCCGACTTTTCTACCCGGGATAGTATTTCCTTCGTATTCATTCCTCAATAAACACATAACCGCGACTGTTGTTCAGAACCGCCGCGGTTATTTATACATTTTTATTAGACTATTTTCAGTTCGCAATTTGGGTAAACTGCAAATGAATTAACTATTTTATCAATTGTTTTTTCTCGCAATCGCCTTTTCAGCCGCTTCTACAATATTCGCGGTATCCAATCCATATTTAACCAATAATTCTTCGGGTTTACCACTTTCTCCAAATGAATCGTTTACTGCCACCATTTCAATAGGTGTGGGTTGCTTTCTAGCCAATAATTGTGCAATAGAATCACCCAACCCTCCATTCATTTGATGCTCTTCCGCCGTTACAGCGCAACGTGTTTTTAATACAGATGCTAAAACTGCATCATCATCTAATGGCTTAATGGTATGTATGTTAATTACTTCAGCCGAAATTCCTTTTTCCGCTAAAATATGACCAGCTTCTATGGCTTTCCAAACCATATGACCTGTAGCAAAAATGCTCACATCTGTACCTTCGCTCAACATTAGCGCTTTTCCAATCACAAATGGAGTATCTTCTGAAATGAATACGGGCCACTTCGGACGACCGAAACGCAAATAAACGGGTCCATGGTGGTTTGCAATTGCTATGGTAGCTGCTTTGGTTTGATTGTAATCGCAAGGATTGATAACTACCATATTAGGCAACATTTTCATCAAACCTAAATCTTCTAAAATTTGGTGTGTAGCACCATCTTCACCTAAAGTTAATCCTGCATGTGAAGCGCAAATTTTAACGTTAGAATCGGAATAAGCGATACTTTGACGAATCTGATCGTAAACACGTCCGGTTGAAAAGTTTGCAAAGGTGCCTGTAAATGGAATTTTACCTCCCAAAGCCAAACCCGCTGCAACACCCATCATATTTGCTTCAGCAATTCCAGCTTGAAAAAATCGCTCAGGAAAGGTATCCTGAAAATCATTCATCATCAACGAACCGGTTAAATCCGCACACAAAGCCACTACATTCGGGTTGTTTTTGCCTGCTTCGAGTAATCCCGCGCCGAAACCGCTGCGAGTGTCTTTGTTGCCTAATATTTCAAAAGATTTCATAAATATTTTTTTTCTCTGTAATTCCGGGTAGACCTAAATTTATTCTTACTTTATTTGTTTAAGACATTTCATTGAAATGTACGTATTTTTCATGTTATAAAGTGAGCATCGTATTAGTACCTGTAGTTATTTTAAATTCTTTATTTTTAGTGTATAATGTTCTTGTTTCGCTTTTAGGACGGTAAATTACCTGATAAACTCCAGGCTGCATCACCAAATTATGTTTCCCAGCACCCAATGGTAAATCCATTACCCATTCTAATTTTTGATTTTCTCTTTTCACAAACACAGCCCCTGCAATGTCGCGCGATAACGACAACTGCAACATTCCCGGCGAGGGTATTTCCAGCGTTGTTGTTTTGTTCTGTCGGATTGTTACACCACTAAATCGAATTCGAGGCACCGATAATATCTCAACATCATAGCTGCCGGTAATGTATTTTTTCGAAGAATTAAACAGTTGATGATTGATAATCGAAGGTTCGATGGATTCGCCGTTTGGACTTTTGTATCCAGGAGAAGGAATGATCACTGCACCTAACGACCTGTAGGAAGTTATTCCTCCAATTTTTAACTGAAGATCTCCTCGTGGTGTGGGTAAAGCAACGGTATTATGAATTCCAGGTACAATTTCAATGTTATTTTTACTCAAAGGAGGTAATGTATGAACCACCATATTGTATTTTCTTAAGGGATCCAAATACAAAGTATCTGGAATACCTTTTCCATTCATGGTATGCACAAAATGCTCCACCATTTGTCCATTTTCTGCATCAAATAAGGTGATGGGAATATCGCTTTCACGTGGCATTCCAGCTTCATCCAACAAATTAAATTGCACGGAGGTATTGTTCAACGATTGGTTTACAATAACTCCCATAATTTTATTGAATTCGGTAGCTGTTTCAGCGTTATAGTATTTCCCAGCACACAAATATTGTTTTCTGAAGGCTTCGCTATCGGTTCCCATTCCAACAATGAACGGTTTTAAAATAATCCCTTTTCGCTGTAAAATTTCGCTGACTTGACAGGGATCACCATTGCATTCCTCTACACCATCGGTGATGATAATAATGATATTTCTGGCTGTTTTGTCTTGGGGAAAATCGTTCTCAGTGGCCAATAAAGATTGAGTAATCGATGTGTAGCCGAGTGGTTTGATTTGCTTAATGCGTTTTTGAAATTCCTTGTGGTTAAATGCCGCAAAAGGTACTTCCAATTTGGTATCATGGCAATCTCGTTTGTCGTTAGGTTGCGTATGACCAAACACCCTCAATCCCACCTCAACATCGGGAACCGATCGCAGGCTATCCACCATATTAGAGATAAAAGTGACAGCTACAGACCAGCGATTGGATTGATCCATTTGTGCTAGCATACTACCACTGGCATCGAGCAGGAATAATATACGCGTTTTGCGACCTTTAAATGCATTGACCATTTGGGCTTGCGAGGAGAAAAAATATCCCCCGAAAACCAAAAAAGTGAAAATCAATCTGATGGATTTTTTCATAGTCAATTATTTAACGCAAAACAGGACTAATTATTGGTTGCTATTGATTCGAATCACGAATTAGAGAGGAGCATTAATAATCACCTAAAGCCGTAACGGGCAATTGGTTCAATGCTTTTTCTAATTGTTCATCGCTCGGAGCTTTACCATGCCAAGCATGGGTACCCATCATAAAGTCAACTCCTTGACCCATTTCTGTTTTCATGATGATAACGATGGGTTTGCCTTGCCCTAAATGAGATTGGGCTTGGGGAATTACTTGGTGCATATCCTCCCAGTTATTACCATCCATTTCAAGAACTGTCCAGCCAAAAGCTTGGAATTTACTCGAAAGTTCGGTGATACCCATAACATCGCCGGTGGTACCATCAATTTGTTTTTGATTGAAATCCACGGCAACAATTAAATTATCTACTTTGCGATGAGCAGCAAACATTACAGCTTCCCAAATTTGACCTTCTTGCAATTCACCGTCGCCAGTTAATGTCCAAACGGTAGAAGTATCATTATCCAATTTTTTCTGTAACGCAAATCCAACAGCAACACTCAAACCTTGTCCTAATGAACCTGTTGCAACACGCACCCCTGGTAAACCTTCATGTGTGGTTGGATGACCTTGCAAACGTGTATTCAATTTGCGGAAGGTAGCCAATTCCGACACTGGAAAATATCCACTACGAGCCAATGCAGAATAATAAACGGGTGAAATATGTCCGTTACTTAAAATGAAAATATCTTGTTCATTTCCGGAAATTTCAAACGCCTGAGGATTGTGTTTCATGTAATGAAAATACAATGCTGTTAGGTAATCAGCGCAGCCCAAAGAACCACCGGGATGACCACTGTTTACGGCGTGTACCATTCGAAGAATATCGCGACGAATCTGTGTAGCGATTTCTGGTAGATTGGATAGATTGCTCATAAAGGCACAAATTTACGTCGAAAATTATGAATTATTCACTAAATAAGTCTCGATAATTACCTTATATTTCGTTATATTTGCGGGTTAATTGCATAAAATGCGGATAAATCGAGTTTTTGTTGTATTGTTTTTCTTTCTGGGGATGGTTTCCTGCGGGGAATATCACAAGGTGTACAAGTCGAAAGATAGTTCGGCTAAATACACCATGGCCATGAAGAAATACAAAGAAAAAGATTACTCTAGAGCCGTACAATTATTCGAACAACTGCGCGACATTTACCGCCGCACCGATAGCTTGGAAAATGTGTATTACCACATTGCCATGAGTTATTATCACTTAAAAGACTATTCTTACGCGTCTTTGTTTTTTAAAGACTACACCGATAATTTCACCAATAACGATCGCGTTATTGAATGTTCTTACATGGCCATTTATTGCGATTATATGCTGATCGGGGATCATGATTTGGATCAATCAGAAACTCGAAATGTTATGGAAGCAATGCAAACGTTTGTTAATTACTATCCTGACTCTGAGTACACCGAAAAATGCAACGCATTAATCGACGAGATGAGAGGTAAATTGCAAAAGAAGGAATACGAAATAGCGGTACAGTACTACAAAATGGGGGAATTCAAATCGACCGTAACCGCAACTAAAACTACCATTAAATTATATCCTGACATTCCTCAGCGAGAAGAATTGGAATTTTTAGCAGTGAAAGCGCAGTATCAATACGCCATGAAAAGTATTGAATCTAAACGCATGTCGCGCTTAGAAGAAGTAATTACCTTATTTGAAGACTATCGTTACAATAACGACGTTAATAGTAAACACTACGCCGAGGCACTTGAATTAAAAACCAACAGCGAAAACGAAATCAAAAAATTAAAAGAAATCCTATGAGTCATATTAAAAGTAAAACCAACGCAGAAACTCGCGATTTGCGTTTGATGGAACACGAAACACACAATGTGTATCTTACCACTTCTATCATTGCTCGTCGAGCAGATCAAATCGCAGAGAAGCAAAAGGAAGAACTTAAAAATCGTTTAGAACCATTTGCGCACGACAGCGATAACCTAGAAGAAATTCAAGAAAACCGCGAGCAAATTGAAATTTCTTTGATGTACGAGAGAATGCCAAAACCTACTATTTTGGCTACTCATGAATTCATCGAAAACAAAACGTATTGGAGATTGCCCGATTCGGACAATGCTTCAAAATAAAAACATATTAATCGGAATCACCGGGGGTATTGCGGCTTACAAAATACCCCTTTTGGTTCGTTTGCTTAAACTCCAAAAAGCAAACGTAAAAGTTATCTGTACCCCAGCCGCACTTCAATTCGTTACCCAACAAACCCTATCCGTTTTATCTGAAGAACCTGTTCTGGTCGACTTTTTTGACCCAGAATCGGGACAATGGAATCACCATGTTCAATTAGGCCTATGGGCTGATGCTATGATCATTGCACCCTGTGGTTCTAACACTTTATCCAAAATGGTAACTGGACAATGCGATAACTTATTGCTCACCACTTACCTTTCTGCTCGTTGTCCCGTTTGGATTGCACCTGCCATGGATTTAGACATGTATCAGCAAGAATCGGTTCAACAGAATTTATTGTTACTCAAAGAACGAGGGGTTGAAATCATTGATGCCGAAGAGGGTGCATTAGCTTCGGGATTAACCGGTAAGGGCAGAATGGCCGAACCTGAAACTTTGTTTAATGTTCTCCATGATTATTTCACGCCCAAAAATTCCCAATTTTTTGGAAAAAAAGTAGTCGTTACAGCCGGTCCAACATACGAAGCAATTGATCCAGTTCGATTCATTGGAAATCATTCTACGGGTCAGATGGGATTAGAAATTGCGAAGGTTTTATCCGATTGGGGAGCTGATGTACATTTGATCATGGGTCCTTCCCATTTGGAAATTCCCGAATACATCCGGTCTACTCGGGTGGTATCTGCCCAGGAAATGTATGAACAAACTCAAAAGGCGTTTGAATCTGGCGATGTTTTAATCATGTCGGCCGCAGTTGCTGATTATCGAATCGAATGGATATCCCCCGAAAAAATAAAAAAGTCGGAGGATAATCTTACCCTGAATTTGGTTAAGAATATTGACATTTTAAAGACGCTGTCATTATTGAAACTGCCTCATCAAAAAACTATTGGGTTTGCTCTTGAAACCAACAATGGCTTGGCTAATGCTGCTGAAAAGCTAGAAAAAAAACAACTGGATGCGGTAGTTTTAAATTTAGTTTCCGAACACAGCGGATTCAAAACTCCTACCAATAAAATTCACCTTCTTCACAAAAACGGAATGCAAAAGGAATCTGAAATTGCATCTAAATCTGAAATTGCCGATCTTATTGTTCAAACATTGAATGAATGGATTTTTGATTAATTTTTTGTTACAATCAATCATTTCATTAAATTCACGGAAGCTATTCATTTTTTATGTCGCTTCGATCCACCATATTCCTAGTAGGAAGTTTCATTTCGGCTGTAATTAGTCCGAATTATTTACATGCTCAAGAAATAAAAGCACAGGTACAAGTAGTTGCACCTCGAGTACAATTAGCTAACAAACAAATACTTACCACCTTAGAACAAAGCATTCAACAGTTCATTAATAACAGAAAATGGACAGAAGAAAAAGTGGATGTTTTAGAACGTTTAGAAATTTCTCTATTTTTTGAAGTGAATTCCATTTCAGAAAATAATGATATCGTAGGTACAGTTCAGTTGCAAGTAACTCGCCCGATCTTCAATTCCACCTATAAAAGCACCATTTTACAATTCAATGACGAAGATGTTGCTTTCAACTACCGAGAGTTTGACAATTTGGATTACCAAGAAAACTTGAATTTAAATGACCTCACTACCCTTTTGGCTTATTATGTTTATGTTTCTTTGGGATGGGATTTTGATAGTTTTTCGGAATTAGGCGGAAATTTATACTTTGCTAAAGCTCAGACTATTGTCAATTTAATGACCAATAAACCCGGATGGAATCAAAGCGATGGAAAAGGAATGCGCAATCGTTTTTATTTAGCTGAAAATTTAAACAGTCCCAGATTCAAGGATTTTCGGGTATTAACCTACGAATATCACCGAAAAGGTTTGGATATATTTTACGAGAATCCCGAAAAAGGAAGAAAGATAATTACCGAATCCCTACAAAAACTTTCAGAAACAAATCAAAGCAATCGAAACAGTTTGCTTCAAAAATTGTTCTTTACTACTAAATGGCCAGAATTGGTTGAGATCTATAAGGGAGGAACCACTGCGGAAAAGACGATCATCACCCGATTACTGAATGATTTAGACCCCACAAACAGTAAACGTTACGAAAAAATCAAAGAATGATTGTATTTACCGACACCATCGACCAGAGACTTGGAGATTGGATCTCTTTAAATTCTCCCGACAAAATCGTGTTGGTAGTTTCTACTACCTCTCGCGCTTTATGTCTTCCAATTTTGGAAATTTATAAAAATATTGACAACATTATTTATGAAATCCCCGACGGTGATGAAGCAAAAACATTGGGATTTTGTGAAGACTTTTGGGAAGTCATGGTACGTAACGATGTAAATCGTAATTCCGTTGTCATTGCTCTGGGTGGCGGAGCTGTATTGGATTTTGGCGGATTTGCTGCATCCGTTTACATGCGAGGTATTCCCTGCATTTACATACCAACTACCCTATTATCTATGGTAGACGGTTCTGAGGGTGGCAAAACAGGAATTAATTTTTACGGTACTAAAAACATCATTGGTACATTTACTCAACCTACTAAAATCCTAAGAAACATTGATTTTATCAAAACTCTAACTCACAGAGAAATACTTTCAGGTTGGGCTGAAATCATCAAACACGGAATCATTCAAGGCGGTAATATTTGGGAGAAAACCCAAAATGGTATTCCTTCTATTGATGAAACTCAATATTGGATGGAAATCATCCGTGAAAATGTTTCTTTCAAGCAAGACGTGGTTTCCGACGACTTTCGTGAAAAAGGCAAACGTAAGTTGTTAAATCTAGGGCATACCATTGGACATGGTTTAGAGGCAATATACTTTGAAGATCCGGAAATGACACACGGGATTTCGGTTGCTAATGGCTTGTATTGGGAAACGCTTATGGGAGTTGAAATGGGTTTCACTTCCCCCGAAACTCTCAAAATCATCGAAGATAGAATTTTCCCATTGTTTCCTAAAGTTACTTGGGATGAAGAAGAGGCACATCAATTAGTGAGTTTATTGATGCACGACAAAAAGAATGCGCACGGTAAAATTCAGTTTACTCTGGCGAAAAAAATTGGCGATTGTCACTACAATATCGAAGTTTCTGAAGAAGAAATGCGTAATTTCGCTATGAAGCACGCTGTTCTTAAAGAGATCGAAACTGAAAATGACGCGTAACAACGCCCCAGAAATAAACCTACCTGGCTCCAAGAGCATTTCCAATCGTGCTTTAATTCTGGCGTATCTTCATGGTATTCCCCTAGAAAATCTTACGGGTTTATCTGATTCCAGAGACACTCAGCTGCTCAAGAACGCTTTGAGTCGACTAGAATCCGATTCTTCGAATTCCGCGGATTCACTGATTACTCTTGATACATTTGTTACGCGTGACACATCCGATACCGCCGGCATACCGATTATACCTGACGCATCGGTTTCATTGCCCATTTTTGATTTTGTGGATGCTGGAACGCCTTCTCGTTTTTTTCTTGCTCTTTGTACTCTATTGGGTCGACCTTGTATTATCACGGGGAATGAAAGTTTACAAAACCGAAGTATTGAGGACTTGGTCAATGTTCTTTCTTTCGGGGGATGTGAGATTCAATACCTCAATCAACATGGATTTTTTCCGGTTCAACTGATAAAGCGAGAACATTCGTTGGAAATTGCGACTAATCCACTAAAAATTGCGATAAACAGAAGCATATCGAGTCAATTTGTTAGCGCTATCATGCTGATTAGCTGTAGGTTGATTAGCGAATACAAACAGAATTCCTATCCCACTCATTCTGCACGAGTTGAAAAAGAAACTACCCAATTAGATGTTTACCAATCTGAGGAAACAATAATCGGTGTTAAGGATAATCTGTCTAATAAAATTGCGACTACTGTACCTTTTCAATATGAAAATTTCGAAGTTGAGATTGAATTGTTGGGTCATGCACATTCGGACTCCTACATCGAAATGACGGCGTCGGTAATGCGTGATTTTGGATATCAAGTTGAAATTAAGGATGATTTCATTTCGATTTCTGGCGACTATAACGGGATTCAGAACTACACCATTGAATCCGATTGGAGTTCAGTAAGTTACTTTTTAAATAGATTATTGATTATGGGTAGGGATTCTGAAATTTCTTTTCAATATTTGAAATCAGATTCCTATCAAGGTGATCGAAAAATGATCTCTTTTTATGAACAATTGGGGTTGGAGTTTGAATTTCATTCGGAACAACTATTGGTTCGTAACAAGTCAGTGTCGTATCAGAGTTGTGAAACACCAGCCATGGATTTATCCCTCCACAATGCGGAATCTACACAAAATTTGAATTCCAACAGTGATTCACCACCAACCCATCTCGTTAATTTCGATTGGGATCTGGGAGATATTCCCGATACCGTGCCTTCGTTGGTTGTTGGTCTGGTGATCTTGAAAAAATCGGCATATTTAAGAAACATCCACAATCTGATTTATAAAGAATCCAATCGGATAGCCGTACTTAATGAAAATTTAATTCGATTCGGATTTCAGTTGATTCAAGATGATCAGGTACCAAATAATTACTGGTTAATGCCTAATTCCAGGCATTGGAATTCTCAAACACAAGAATTTGTAGTTCTAAATAACTCGGATAAACACACGAACACAAACACGGTGAATATTGAAAAGTCGCATGGTACTTTCGAAAACCAAGTTTTTATTACGGAACAAACAGATCCTTTGAAAATTCAGCCCTACATAACTCATTCTGATCACCGAATGGCTATGGCTTTTGCATCCATTACGAAATCCACTGTAGCGAATACGCTTATTCCGGATTTGGAGCGCGAATTCATTTCAGATTGGGTGGATGATCCAAATTGTGTTGAAAAATCATTCCCGAATTTTTGGCAGGAATTGCAAAAAATGGTGAGCTAAAAAAGTAACTTTGAAATCGTATGAGTCGTAATAGTATTGGGAAAAATCTAGTCATAACTTCATTTGGCGAAAGTCATGGACCATTTGTTGGAGTTGTTATCGATGGTTTTCCATCCAATCTAACGATTAATTATAAAGCACTACAACATCAATTAAACCGCCGCAAACCCGGCCAAAGCGCATTTACATCCCCCAGAAACGAAAAAGATGAATTTCAAATCATTTCTGGGATTTTTGAAAATAAATCCACAGGTGCACCCATTACCATTCTGATTCCCAACGAAGATGCGCGCCCGCAAGATTATGATCATTTGAAGGATGTTTTCCGCCCGGGACATGCAGATTTGTTGTATCAAGTTAAATATGGCCATCGTGATCACCGCGGTGGTGGTCGTTCGAGTGCACGAATTACAGCTGGCTGGGTAGCCGCAGGAGCATTGGCACAACAGTGGTTGTTGTCGGGATCTGCAAAATCACATCCCGCGTTGAAAGGCAGCGAAATTCACACCCGCGCGTGGGTCAAACAAATACATCATATTGTTGGGAGCTTCGATTCGGTGGGTTCAGGTTCAGGTTCCGATTCCGATTCTGGTTCAGGTTCCGATTCAAATTCGAGCACCGATTCCAATTCGGTTTCCGATTCTGGTTCCAATTCAAATTCGATCACCGATTCCAATTCGGGTTTCGATTTAAATTCGAGTTCGAGTTCCATTTACTCCACTGGAAACGGTGCAAAGAATCAGGATTCCACTAATAGCAGCTACCCCACTCGAGAAGAAATCGAGGCCTCCCCGATTCGTTGTCCCTTCCCCCAACAAAACGAAATGATGTCGGCCATTGAAAATGCCCGAGATACGGGCAACAGTTTGGGTGGAATCATTGCTTGCGTGGTAGAAAACGTTCCCATGGGTGTTGGAGAACCCGTTTTTGGGAAGTTGCAAGCGGTTTTAGGACATTATTTACTGAATATCAATGCGGTGAAGGGTGTTTCCTTTGGGGATGGCTTTACTGCTATTTTGAATAATGGTGCTGAAAATAACGACGAATGGGTTATTCAATCCGATGGATCTGTAGGTACCAAAACCAACCATTCAGGTGGCATAATTGGGGGAATTTCTACCGGTGCTACCTTATATTTTGAAGTGGCTTTCAAACCTACATCCACCATTAAAAAAGAACAAAACACATTAAATTCTTTGTTTGAAGAAATTACATTTACAGCAGAAGGTCGACATGATCCCTGTGTGCTTCCCAGAGCAGTTCCCATTGTTGAGGCCATGACCAATTTGGCTTTGATGGATTTGATGTTAGAGTTTTAAAAATTACCCATGAATAGAAACGAAATATTGGAGCAGTTTTCACAATTGCTCGACGTGATGAACGATTTACGTGAAAAATGTCCCTGGGACAAAGAACAAACTTGGGAAAGTATCCGAACCCTAAGCATCGAAGAAGTGCACGAATTGTCGGATGCTATTATGGCGGGGGATGTAGATGAAGTCAAAAAAGAATTGGGTGATTTACTCTTGCATATCGTGTTTTACTCCAAAATTGCGAGTGAAAAAGACCATTTCGACGTAGGCGAAGTGTGCAAAACATTGATTGAAAAACTGATTCGTCGTCACCCGCATATTTATGGGGATGTGAAAGCCGACAATACTGAAACCGTTTTACAGAACTGGGAGCAGATTAAACTTCAAGAAAAGGGCAAGAAGAAAAACGGAGTCTTGGACGGGGTTCCCAAAGGACTGAACAGCATAGTAAAAGCTTACAGAATGCAGGAAAAAGCCAGCCAAGTGGGATTTGATTGGGACGATGCCGAATTGGCTTATGAAAAAGTAGAAGAAGAGTGGCAGGAATTCAAAGAAGCTCAAACTCCCGAACACCAGGAAGAGGAATTTGGCGATTACTTATTTTCATTAATCAATTATGCACGCCTGCGCGGAATCAATCCCGACACCGCTCTAGAACGTTGCAACATCAAATTCAAACGTCGCTTTCAATCCATGGAGGCCCAAGCCGAAGAACTGGGTAAATCCTTAAAAGATATGACTTTAGCCGAAATGGAAGAGTTGTATGTTATTTCAAAACAACAAGAGTAAAGCTATTGTTGACGTTGAGTGAATAGTCCACTGGGGTGTTTGAATTTGTGTTCAAATTTTCGTGAAAATTCCATTTAATCGTTTTATTTTTCAACGATTCTATTTCCACCGACACTTCATGAAATTGCAATATCATATTCCCTTTTTGTAAAATCATGGTGGACTGAGGTACTACCGTTACCGAATTTTCATACGAAATATTAGTTACCTTCTCACCTTTTTGCAGTTGCGGAAACACTTGGGTAAAATGCTTTCTCAATTCAAAAACTTCTGATTTTCCTTGGGTTTTTACTTGAAGTGTATTTCCATCTGAAGATAATTCAAATTGAACACCCGCTGTGTTTAGGTTATATTTTTTGGGTTTATCAAAATTGGAATTCAAATCACATTTAAACGGATTGGGACCATTTTCTCCGAAGTTATAAACGGCTGCAATTTCACGTCCGGCGGGAATAAATACGGAGTTCAAATTGTTGCTGACAAATTTCCGGTTTGCAATATTTGAGGCTTCTACTGTTTGAGATTTATTGTTGCTTGAAGCCGTATTCAACTCAGAATTGGGGCTCACCGTATCTGCAACAACGCTGTCGGTTGCAGGTGCTTCTATTTCTATTGTAGCTGAATCAGTAGCAACTGATTGCTCTTCATCGTCTTCATCAAACGATCTCATGTAATGATATTGAATTCCGTATCGTTTTAATTCGTACTCTAAAATCTGATTGGACTGCCAAGTAGTTAAAAATTCTTTTTTGGGTACAGAACTTGCGTTTAAACTATTTGTATCACCTAAATCTGTGAATTCTCCATAGTACATATTTTCTGCATTGTTCTTAAATTCTGTAATTTTAGCCAAGGTTTCAGCATTGATGGCAGTGTAGTATTTTATTTTGGGTTCTAAACCGGTGGTAAAATGGAATTTCACCAAATAGTTAACAATGTTATAAAGTTCGCCTGATACTTCATCTTTTAATACTTTCGGGGGATCGTTGACTAAACTTCCGTTTTTCCAAAATCCTTCACGTGTTAGGATTTTGATTAATCGAGATTTCTGGCTGCGTTCCGCCACCGAATAGGCATTCAAATAGGGAGTGTACAGTACCAGCATGGCCAATACCGCTAAACTGGCTGGTATGATGAAAAGAGGTGCATTCTTCTTGAACGACATGAATAGAGCGATGAAAAGTAACCAAACGCCCAAACTTGCCAGTAAGTAACGCACGACGGTAACTCCATAAGCATCGATTCGCACGTATATCCCCACAAACAACAAAAGCAGTAAGGGAAACAAGAAATAATAAAAGGTTTTGGTATAGCGTTTAATCCATGAATTCCCTTCATCGTCGCCAAATGGGTACAAGAGCAGCAATGCTAAGATTCCCACCACAGAAAATGCCATGATCAAATTCCCAACCCAACCCACAGGCAAACTCCATGTAAACAGAATTTTACCGCCATACATATACAAAATGATCATGTATATCACCACCAACGGCAGTAAAATATATCCGGCAAACAATTTGATTCCTTTGGGGGAATCGCTCTCATCATCGAGTTGAGTAATATCGGGTCGAATTCCAGCACCAAAAATGAATACACTTCCTGCAACGGCAATCCAAAACCACAAATGAGCATAAATTTCATAATCAATATCCAACTTGAAAAGAACATCCATAGCCATAATTGCTCCTGCTAGGCCCAAGTACAACACACCGCAATACAAAGCTGTGGTTAAAATTCGAATGAATAGTTCTTTATTGTATTGCCAGAATGCATTGGAATTGTGGCGATTCTTTACTGGAAAAAACGCCACCAACATGTGCGTAAATACAGCAAAAATGAAAATTTTCAGAAACGTTTCTTCCTCAATTTCGTTGCCAGTAGGATCAAAATGAATGGTTATGAACAATACGATTAACAACAAAAATCCTGCGATAAATGGCAGAATTCTCGAAAAATTCGATTCCGATTCTCGGTTGTTTTCAGCCACCAAATGTGCGGTAAAAAACACGGAAATACCCACACCCAACACGCTGGTAATTTCCATGAGCAACTTTCGGGTGCTTTGGGATAACACATCCGACATTTCCATTTGAATCGACAACAAAGTGGAAATGGTAATACCCATTAAAATCATAAAGGGGAATCGAATCGCTGCGCGATTCATTCCCCCACTTATGCGAAATAAAAAATTGAAAAACATGATTTTAGATAACCAAAGTTATCTAAAAAATCACAATTACCAAATCTTAACTCGAATGTCGTCGTTGCGATACATTTTGTTTCCAGGCTTAACTCCAAAAGCCTTGTAGAAACCTTCGTGATTTTGCAAAGGACCAATAGCTCTGAAATAACCTGGAGAATGTGGATCTGTTACCAATCTCATTGCCAATTCTTCATCGCGGATTTTACCTCTCCAAATGGTTGCCCAACTCATAAAGAAACGTTGTTCCTGAGTATAGCCATCTAGCTTCTGGTCAATGGGATGGCGCTTCAAATGCAACAACAAACCGTCGTAAGCCGAAGCCACACCTCCTAAATCACCAATGTTTTCTCCTAGAGTAAACTCACCGTTTACGAACTTACCCGGCAATGCTTCATAAGCACTGTATTGGTCTGCCAACATTTTACCACGCTCTTTGAATTGCTTCAAATCTTGCTCAGTCCACCAATTTACTAGGTTTCCATTTTCGTCGAATTGCGCTCCTGCATCGTCGAAACCGTGTGAAATTTCATGTCCAATTACCGCACCAATTCCTCCAAAATTAACCGCTGGATCGTTTCTGAAGTCAAAGAAAGGCATTTGTAAAATGGCTGCTGGGAAAACGATTTCGTTATACAATGGGTTGTAGTAAGCATTTACCGTTTGTGGCGACATGCCCCATTTGGTTTTATCTACCGGTTTATTGAACTCTTCGATGTTCTTTTTGGTTTCCCAAATGGTTGAATTCATCATATTTTGGAAATACGATCCACCGTTTTCATAACTTTTAATTTCCAACGTTGAATAATCTTCCCATTTATCAGGATAACCAATTTTTACAGTCAATTTATCTAATTTCTTATTGGCTTTGCGCTTGGTTTCTTCGCTCATCCAATCCAAATTGTTGATGCGAATGCGGTACGCTGCAATTACATCATCCACCATTTCTTTGGCTACTTTCTTAGCTTCTTCTGGGAAATAGCGTTTAACATATAGTTTACCTAAGGCTTCACCCATAGTTCCGTTTACTACACCCAATGCACGTTCGCTCAACGCTTTTTGTGCAGGGGTACCGCGTAACGTTTTTCCGTAGAAATCGAACGACATTTTTTCTAAATTTTCGCTCAACATTCCCATAGATCCACGCATGGTATTCCACAACAAGAAGTATTTCAAATCTTCAACAGAGTATTTTTTAACCACATCGTTAACTGATTTCATGGATTTCAAATCACCCACAATAATGGTGTCGGCTTTGATTCCCATATTTTTAAACATAGCATCCACTGGAAATGAAGAAAGCATTTTCTTCAATTGCTTGTAAGTAACGGGATTATAACGTTTGTTTGGATCTCTGCGTTCTACTTTACTCATGCGATTTTCAGCCATTTCTCTTTCCATCGCATAAACTGCTTTAACCGCTGCTTCTGCATTTTTACCCCAACCGAATTCCACAAATACGTTACCCATAAATTGGCGGTATTGTTCTTGAAGTTTAACCGATTTTTCATCCGTTTTCAAGTAATAATCACGATCAGGCAATCCCAAAGAACCACCGTAAACATTCAATACATTGCGATTGCTATTTTTAGAATCAGGACCCACATAAAATCCTAAGAAGGTGCTTTCACCTGCCAATTGATACTTTAGTAAGTATTTTTGAAACTGTTTTTTGTTCGAAATGGCTTCAATTTCGTTTAAGTAGGGCAATACGGGAGCAATACCTTCTTCATTTCTGCTTTTGGTATCCATCACCGATTTGAACAATTCTACAGCTTTGCCTTCATCGGAAGTAACCGCAAATTTCAAGTCGCTAGAAGTACCATTTACCGCATCCAACAACACTTGCAGTGCCATACTATCGGCTTTCTTTCCTAATTCATCGAAAGAACCCCATCTTCCACGGTCTTCGGGAATCACTGCAGATTCCATCCATTTACCGTTTACATAGGTATAAAAATCATCGTGTGGAGCTACCGAAGTATCGCGGTAATTCAGTTCCAATGCTCGGTATTCACCGCCAGCAACGAAGGCTGTCAATGCTAGAGCAGGAATGATTGCAAAACTTAATCTTTTCATATTCAATTAAGTTGCAAAAATACGGACTTTCAGGCAATTATTTGATTTTCCAAATCATGCTTACACCCAAGCCACCAAAGAATTTTCCATTCACCTGCCCTTTATCGGTTACAAACGATTGATACATTACTGAAGGCTGGATTACTAAAGTCATGTTGCGAGTTACCGGTATCATTGGACCAACAAACAACTTTCCGTCCATGGTTGTATGGCGTTTTTTATCGATTGAATTGAAAGAAGTTTCGGTGAAATACGTTCCCTCAGACACGGTTGTCACACCCGGAGCTAAGTGCATTCCAATTTGCAACGGCACTTTCATGAATTGAACGTGGAAGCGATACGATATCGGAATAGACACCTTGTCGATCTTGTAGGAAATCAAACCGGTTCTGGAATTGTTAACCGTTTGATAGTTGGTATCGATAACGGTGTAATAATGTTTAGGTCGACCTGGCAAAGTGATTGAGCGGATTTGAGTATCCAATTTCATTACCTTCACGAATTCATTTTCACGCCATTGACCATTCCCCACCCATTCGCTGTATTGAACGCCCAATCCCCACATGGTGGCATTGTTAAATTCCTTCAAGAATGATGCAGAATATTGTGCTAAGTATTGAGTTCCCAAAACACTTAATGGACGATCTTCATCGAAATTAATGGTGTTATTACTTGCTGCAATGGCAGATACTTCAAAGAACCAAGGTAGTTTTTGAAACTTATTTCGAATGCGTTGTTCGGGTATATCAAACTCAATTCCTTCAATATCCCAATTGGTTTTATCCCAATCAATTGGAGTAAATCGCATTCTTGCCGATTTCAACAAGTATTTCGACCAAGCAAAACCAAAGTTCTGACTGGCATCGGTTATTCCACCGAATTGATCAATGGCTGAGGTTTCGGGGGAAGTTTGGATGAGTTGACCAAACTGATGGTTCTCCGCTTCCAAAGAACGGTTCGCTAGTTCCGATTCAGAAGTAGTACTTCCCAAAGAATTTCTATTCTCAGACAGGTTCGAAGACTTACGGTTCGAAGACTCATTGGAATTCGATTCCATCCGTAAATTCGAAGTGTTAGAAGCCAAACTACTGCTATTTAAGGTAGATGCTCCCGAAGGATTTTCTGCTAATTCTTGGAATTTTTGTGCTCTTTCTGATTCTGGACGAATCAACGTTTCACGAATGGCCATGCTTTCTGCCAAAATATTGCGTACCTGTCTGCGTTTTGCTTCCGGTTGAGTGGGTTTGGTTGAACGAGCTGCAACTGTATTATTTTGCAAAGCCGAATTGGAATTCATCTTTGAATTGGAACCCAACGAAGCATTGGATTTACCCAAATTCGCAGGGGTAGAAATGTTTGATTTACCCCTAATATTCGCACTGTTAAATGAAGCGTTTTCTTGATTATTTTTTGATTTATCAGCAGTTGTATTTGCTTGGTTATTATTAGAATTTTGGTTATCTTTTTGAGCCGCAGAATAGCTGCTGTTAGAGTTGTTATTAACCGAATTGGATTCAGGTTGAACCAAATAGATAGAAACTGCCACTAAAGTTAAACCTGCCAACATGGCAACGGATCTTCTCCACCAAATAAATGCGCGTTTTTTCTTTTTGCGACGATTCATCACTTCCTCAAAACTCACACGCTCGGAGTAATCCATTTCCTGGTCGCTCAAACGCTGAAATAGGGAATCCATTTCCTCAAAATTCATACTTGACCTCCTTCTAACTTTAACAACATGTTTTGCAACGCTTTTCGCGCTTTTGCTAATTGCGAGCGACTGGTACCTTCATCGATTCCCAATGTTTCACTAATTTCTTTGTGAGAATATCCCTCAACAGCAAAAAGACTAAAAACCATGCGATATCCTTCTGGCAAAGATTGTACCAATTTCATCAGTTGATTCACGCTCAATCGGTCGAAGGAAAAATCATCGTAACCAATTTCGTATTCGGATTCAGAAATATCGGTAAAAATTTGTTTGCGAGCACGCAACTTATTGATGGAAATGTTCACACATACCCTACGCATCCAAGTTTCCAATGAACTTTGGAATCTAAAATTCGGTAGGTGATCGTATATTTTAACAAATGCTTCCATCAATGCATCTTCAGCTTCTTCTTGGTTTTGACAATAACGCATGCACAGTGCCATCAACTTTTTGGAATAGCGCTCCCACAGCATTCGCTGGTAGTAGCGGTCTTCCCGAATACAGCCTTCCACGAGTTCTTTGTCTGTCATTTCGTATAGTCATAGCGCACGATGTTTTGGCTATCGCGATTAATTGACACGATAGCTTGGTTCGTCGTTGCCCGAGGTTTACATTTTTTTAAAAAAATCAAATTTAGTAAAAAATACGAAGCCCGCGGGTTTTTGATTTCCGCTTTCCTTAACTTAATTTGTAGGTTCACTCATTTTGCTATTGAATTCATGAATTTCCAGCCCAGTCCTATATCCTATCGCTCAATTTCCATCGTTTTACCACCGCGATTCATCGTTTGGTTTATATTTTTTCAGTTTTTATTTTTTTCGGGGGATGTTTATTCGGCTGCAAACGGTCATGCATCCTACCAAATAAGTAAACGCGTTGCATTTCGTTCAACACGTTTTTCGGGGGATGTTTATTCGGCTCCAAAATATCATGCCAAACCTCATTTAAATACTGAAAACGAACCAGGCGTAAAAAAGGCGATGCCTAATCCGTATGCCGTAAAATGGGTGGATAGTATATTAAAGAAAATGACCTTTAAGAAAATGGTCGCTCAAACCCTCATGATTCCGGCTTGGACCCGCGATGAAATGATGGATCCATCTGTACATTATGCAGTTGAAAACTTGGGAATTGGTGGTGTGATATTTTTCCAAGGAACACCTCAAACCCATATCGATGCAGTTAACTTTCTGCAGCAGCAAGCTCAAATACCTTTACTTATTGGAATGGATGCCGAATGGGGTCCCGCAATGCGATTGGACCACATTGAAAAATTCCCATACGCATTAACCATTGGAGCATCCAACAATCCCAAACTTGCTTATTTATCTGCAAAATATCAAGCCAAACAGCTCAAATTATTGGGAGTACACATCAATTTTGCTCCCGTAGTTGATTTGAATACCAATCCCAACAATCCCGTAATCGGATTCCGCAGTTTCGGAGATAATCCCATGACCGTTAGCAAATTGGCATCTGCGTTTAACGAAGGTTTGGAATCGGAAGGCATTTGGGGCTGTGCTAAACACTTCCCAGGACATGGGAACACCTTTGTCGATTCACACAAAGATTTACCTGTGGTGAATCACACTCCTACCAGTTTACAAAAAGACTTAATTCCATTTGAAGCACTTATTCAAAACGGGGTAAAATCGGTCATGGTGGCCCATTTGAAAATCCCGTTACTCGATACTACTTCGAACATGCCTGCGTCTTTGTCTCGTCCCATAGTAACTGAATTATTGCGTGAAGAACTGCAATTCAATGGTTTGATTTTTACCGACGCCATGAACATGAAGGGAATCAGCAAATTTTACTCTCCGGTTTCTGCTGGAATTATGGCCTTAAAAGCAGGAAATGATGTTTTGTGTTTTCCAGATCAAATTGAAAAAATCATTGACTCAGCCGACAAAGCCATGCGTTTGGGCATTCTCGACAGTTTACAAATAGCCCAATCGGTTCGCAGAATTTTAATGGCCAAATACGAATTGGGATTGAACCAGTTCGCTCCCCTGTCCCCCGAAAAAATAGAAGAAAAAATGAATTCCATCTATCAGGAATTCGTTCAATTGGGAGGCAAAGAACTTACCGGTTCCGACTTGAATTTTGCGCAGCAAAGCATTTGTATTCGCAACAATAACGAGGATTTACTGCCATTGATGCCGTTTCAAAATGATACGGTTTGGCTGGTTGCATTTGGAAAAACCATTACACAACCTTTGTTGGATCGAATTCGGAATTATGCCCATGTGGGTATCATTTGGGCACATCATTATTCCGATGCTCAGGATTTATTGGATTATATTCAGTCCAAAAAAGGAGTAAAAATTGTGTTCAACGGTGCGCAAAAAATGTTCTCCAATCAGCCTCGAGAACTTCCTACTAATTTATTGGAATTCTTGCGATTAACTAACTTCACCGATCAAATAATATTTGTGCATGTGGGCAACGCATACGCGCTTCAAAAATTGGATGTACCGGTTTTAACTGTTTTGGGATTTGAAACGGGTTCGGCTTATCAAGAAGCGGCCATCGACGCGATTTTTGGTGAATTTGGAGTCAAAGGAACACTGCCTGTAGCCATCAATTCTCAATATCATCGAGGAAATAATTTCAGCACCAATCCTTGGAGCCAATCGCTGGAATGGCATCCGTTGGCAACCACACAAGGACAGGATTTGCGGAAAAAACTGGACCTCATTATGGATTCCATGATGGCCGAAAAAGTAACCCAAACCGCACAATTGCTGGTGTTAAAAGAGGGGAAAGTAATGGTGGATATATCTCGAGGTACATACACCACTCCGGCTTTGAAGAATGCGCAAATTCCGGTTTCCAGAAATACACCCTACGATATTGCTTCGGTTACAAAAACCATGGGGATGACCTTGGCTATCATGAAGTTGTATGATCAAAAGAAAATTAAACTCCACGAACCCATAGGTAAATATTTGAAAGAAGCACGAAAAACTGCCTGGGGAGAAATTCCCATCCACCAGTTTTTGTTGCACAGAACGGGTTTACCGGCTACGCTTCCTTTGATGAGGGATTTGAAGAATTTTAAAAAATCATCTTATGTGGAACTATTGGAGAAATATCCGAATTTAAACATCGACTCGACCGGGAATATTTTACTGCCTGCATCCCCCAACAAAATCGCTTCGGAGGAAAAGGATCATTTCTTCGGTGACCCACATCACTACTCGGAAGAGATTCCACAAAATATTCCTCTAAGTGATCAATGGATGGTACAACAGGAATTGTCGCAGATTGTTTGGGATATGATTAAACGGGTTGAGCCTACGGTTGAATTTGATAAAAAGAATCCTCCCGCCATGATTTACAGCGATTTGAATGCGGTTATTTTGGGAAAACTGGTAGAGCACTTAACGCGAATGAGTTTGGATGATTACTTAAAACAGGTGTATTATTTGCCGATGGGACTCTTAAGAACCCAGTATTTACCTCACACGACTTCTCTAAAAAACATTGTGCCTCCAACAGAAATCGACAAAAACAGTCCGCGTGGTTTAATTCAGGGGTATGTTCACGACCCAACTGCCGCTTTATTGGGTGGAGTTTCTGGGAATGCTGGATTGTTCAGCAGTGCAGAAGATTTAGCTAAATTGATGCAAATGCTTTTGAATGAAGGGGAATGGGATGGAAAACGATACTTAAAAAGTAGCACCGTAGATTTATTTACAGAATCGTTTGAACAAGGCGACAATTATCGGGGATTGGGATTTGACAAACCCAATGGTTATCCGAATTACACGTTAAATCCGGATATTAAAGGTTCTAATTTATTCGATTACGCGCCTCGTGGTATATTTGGGCACACCGGATTTACAGGTATTTGGTGCTTTGCCGACAAAGGAACTGGAACGGTGTTCATTTTCCTTTCCAACCGCACCTACCCCAATGATACTCAGAATTTGTTAGCCAAAAAAGGATACCGCGGCAAGTTGTTTTCTACGGTTTATGGTTTTTTGAAATAATTCATTCAAATTCTCAAAATACTTGACCGCCGAAATTGCCGCTCGACATCAACAGCAGAACTGTGGGTTTATCGGTTTGTTGGCGTAGTTCTTGAACCCGATTGTGTAACTCCAAAGCGTCGTTGAAAACTTCTCCGGTTTGAATTCGTGAGTGAACCGTTTCTTTGCTGGGGACGTCCATTTTCTTGATTTCAAACACATGAGGATCAAACAAAACCAAAGTTTCATCTGCACCTTGGAAACATCCTGCGTATTGCGACATGAACTCGGGCATTAAGCTCGAATACGTATGCAATTCAAAAACTGCAATAAATCGGTGATTGGGATACTGTTCTCGCACCGCTGAAACCGTTGCTTTTACCTTGGACGGAGCATGGGCAAAATCGCGGAAAACCACTTCTTCAGCAGAATCTTTTAATTTTTCCAATCTTTTGGCCGTTCCAGGAAATTGTTCTAATGCCGACCAAGCATCGTGGGCAGAAATACCCAAACATTCGGCCATTTTCACTACTGCCGCCGCATTTTCAACGTTGTGCTTTCCGAAAAATGGTAATGGATATTTCCCCAATACCACCACACCCGATGCGCCGTTGGAATATTCCGGCGCCGAATACGATTCGAAGTTCACTGTTTTGAAATTTGTAGGTTTAATTTCCCCAATCAATTCCAATGTTTCAGATGCAGAATCTTGACTACCCATCAAATCTTTATTTTCAGAAGCAGAACTGTTTCCCCCAATCAAATTCGATTCCGGAGTCAAAACATCCCCGATAAAGTTGCGATTACAAATCCGCTGCAACACTTCGTCTTCGGAGTAGTAAAACACGTTGTTTTCAACGGTTTTTAAAAATTCCTCGAACTGATATACATAGTTCTCAAATGTAGGAAACACATTGATATGATCCCAAGCCACACCTGTAATCATGGCGTGATGCGGCTTGTAATGCCAAAATTTGGGAGTAGGGTCCACCGGCGATGTCAAATACTCATCCCCTTCAATAATCATAACGGGCGCGTCCGACAAACGAACCATTCGATCGTAACCATCAATCAACGATCCCACGAGATAATCAAAATCCCTACCACAAGACTTCAACACATGCATCAACATAGCCGTAGATGTTGTTTTACCATGACTGCCGGCCACCACCAAACGCTGTTTGTTTTGACTGTGATGAAAAATAAACTCCGGGAAACTGTAAATTTTCAGTCCTAATTCTTGGGCCTTGAGCAGCTCCGGATTGTCGATCCGCGCGTGCATCCCCAAAATAACCGCATCCAACGATGCGTCGATCCGTTCTGGAAACCATCCCAACGACTCCGGGAGCAGCCCCGCTTGTGCCAAACGCGACTTAGCAGGATCAAAAATTTCATCGTCGCTGCCTTGCACATAATGCCCCAACGCTTGAAGTTCCAACGCCAAATTGTGCATTACAGCACCACCAATTGCTATGAAGTGATAACGGGTCATGTCGCGAAACTACAACCTTTTAGAAATCCACTGAACATTATGACAAAGAAAATTGTATTTTTGCAGTAAATTCTCTTGGAATGAAAGTACTAGTTTGCATGAGTGTCGTTCCCGACACCACCACCAAAATCACCTTCACCGATAACAATACGGCGTTCAACAAACAAGGAGTTCAATACATTATCAATCCTTACGACGAATTGGCCATTACTCGTGGCTTGGAATTGGCAGAGGCCAACAACGGAACCGTTACCGTGGTTCACGTGGGCTTAGCTGATACCGAAGCGAGCATTCGTAAAGCCCTTTCAATGGGCGTAAACGAAGCCATTCGTATTGATGCTGATCCTGTTGATGCTCAGTTTGTTGCAGAACAAATTGCCGCAATTGCCGGTGGATACGATTTGATTTTAACTGGAAGAGAGTCTATCGATTACAACGGAGGTGCTGTTTGTGGTCTTTTAGGCGCTTTGTTGAATCTTCCCAGCGTAAACGTAGTTACCGAAATCAACTACAACGGTGGAACGTTTGAATTCGTTCGCGATATTGATGGGGGACGTGAAACGGTGACTTGCCCAGCACCCGTGGTTGCATCCGCTCAAAAGGATTTGTGCGAACCTCGTATTCCCAACATGCGTGGAATCATGGCAGCTCGTACCAAACCCTTGCAGGTTTTGGCTGCAACTGCTGCTAACGCTGCAACAGTATACGCTTCCTACGAAACCCCAGCTCCCAAGAGCGGCGTGAAATTAATTGATGCTGAAAACGCATCTGAGTTGATCAACATTCTTAAAAACGAAGTAAAAGTTATTTAATATGAGCGTAGTTATTTTTGCCGAAATCGATAACCAACAATACAAAAAATCATCTTTAGAAGCTATTTCCTACGGGAAAAAAGTGGCTTCAGATATGGGGATGAGCTGTATCGCCGTTACGTTCAATAACATTTCCGGAAGTGACCAATTGGGAACCTACGGAGCGGATAAAGTGGTGAGCATTGCTTCCACATCCGATTTCACTGCCGACAATTTAAGCACTGCTTTCTCTAAAGCTTGTGCTGATTTAGGAGCTAAAATCGTGGTAATTTCCAATACCTATTCCGGTAAATCCTTGGCACCTCGTGTAGCGGTTTCATTGAACGCTTCCTTGGCAACCAACGTAATTTCATACCCCGATACCAGCAACGGTTTCACGGTTAAACGCGGCGTGTTTTCTGGAAAAGCATTTGCTTACACTCAATTAACTAAAGATGTAAAAGTGTTGGCCTTAACCCCCAACTCCTTTGAATTAAATACCTCAGGATCTGCTGTTGCTGTTGAAAATCACAGCGTAGCCCTGGATTCTAGCAAAATCAGCATCGTGAAAACCGAAAAAGCCAGCGGAAAAATTCCGTTGACCGAAGCGGAAATCGTGGTTTCTGGTGGACGTGGAATGAAAGGTCCTGAAAACTGGCACATGATCGAAGAATTGGCTACCTTATTAGGTGCAGCTACTGCTTGTTCTAAGCCCGTTAGTGACATGGACTGGCGCCCACACTCTGAGCACGTAGGTCAAACCGGTATCACCATTAAGCCCAATTTGTATATTGCCGTGGGAATTTCTGGTGCCATTCAGCATTTGGCGGGTGTGAGCAGCAGTAAGACCATTGTTGCCATCAATAAAGATCCCGAAGCGCCTTTCTTCAAAGCCGCTGATTACGGAATCGTGGGTGATGCATTCGAAGTTTTACCCCAGTTGATTCAAGCACTTAAAAATTAATTTGAAAAATATCCAGTCCGCGCGTCACCACGTGCGGACTTTTTTTTGTAACTTAGGGATAACATTATGAGCAAACGGGTTGAAGTTTTCATCAAAACCATACTTCCTGCACACAGTCACGGTGCTTACACCCTCGTTTTGCACAGTCCCATCACCAAAACCCAATTGCCGGTTCTCATCGGAGCCGTTGAAGCACAATCCATTGCGATGGAGTTGGAAAACATTCAGTCTTCCCGTCCCCTCACCCACGATTTGTTTCGCAATACATTGAAACATTTCACGGTAGATATTCGCGAAGTGGTGATTGAACGTTTGGAAGAAGGAATTTTTTATTCCACCATTTATTTTTCGAGGGATGGAGATTCGGTTGGAATCGATTCCCGCACTTCCGATGCCATTGCCATGGCCATGAAGTTCAAATGTCCCATTTTCGTTACTCAATCCATTTTGGATGATGCCGGATATTCGGATGAAGACGAAGAAATGGATTTCGAACTGCCCGGACGCATGCAGGACGATGAAATCATCCCCCAAGGAAAAACCGACGATACCAACCACTGGGATTTATACACCGTGGATGAATTGGAGGCATTGTTGGATGAAGCCATCAGCATTGAAGATTACGGCAGAGCGGCCAAAATTCGCGATGAGATCAAACGCCGGCAGTAAAGCCCAAACACTCATTGAAAAAACTATATTTATATAACGGAGATCCCGTAACATCTGTGGATCCGATATTTTCGGCATCGTCGCGAGCGCACCGCTATGGTGATGGATTTTTTGAAACCATGCGCTTTTTCGGAGGACGGTTACAACACAGTTACCACCACGAACAGCGCGTACAGAAATCGCTGTTGTTGTTAAAAATGCAGGAGCCCGATGGCGGTTTTGAGCAATTGGAACAGCAAATTGAGTCGCTTTGCACACAAGAAGGCATCAAAAGTGCACGGGTTCGGGTATCGTTCATTCGGGAAGCCGATGGATTTTACACGCCCAAGAATCAGTACACCAGCACCTTGGTAGAAGTGTTGGAATTGGATTATGAGGGATATCCCTTGAATCACACGGGACTGGTATTGGGCAATTACAAGGAATTGAGTAAAAATTCCAACTTTTTAAGCTTTCTGAAGACCAGCAGTTCGTTGATTTATGTGATGGCGGGGATTCACGCCAAGGAGCAGCAGTGGGATGATTGTGTGATTTATAACGAAATGGGACGGGTTTGCGAAACCGTATCGACCAATATTTTTGGTGTTTCGGGGGATTTCATACTTACTCCTCCTCTATCGGAGTATTGTGTTGACGGGGTGATGCGCAAAACGGTCATGGATTTAGCGCGTTCGTATGGATACGAAGTGGTGGAACGGGAGTTGACGGAGTTGGATTTGAGTGGTTGTCGGGAGATCTTTTTAACGAGTGCAGCGATGGGCATTCAGTGGGTTGGCGATTTCATGGGCAAGAAATTGGTTTGTGCAGCGAGCAAGGTATTGAGCGATCAGTTGAACGGGAAGTAGTAGCGTAATTGCGACAATTTTTTAGATTTTTTCGATATATTTTTTTGATGTCAATTTTTTTCTAGTTATATTTGCACCCTCGTTAGGAGAGATGGCAGAGCGGTCGAATGCGGCGGTCTTGAAAACCGTTGACTGTAACAGGTCCGGGGGTTCGAATCCCTCTCTCTCCGCTGAGTACAGTTCGCAACTGTTCGAAAAGTGTGTAAGTCGTTGATTTACACACTTTTTTTTGTTCTTTACTTTCCGAAAATGTTCGCGTTTGTACGCGTAACATTTAGTCTCCAAATGATGCAGCTGACGGGGTTATTATAACCGTTAAAATTGATTTCAGAGGACATGTCCTCTGAAAAAGGTTGAATTGTTTTTAGGTAATACTTGGACTCTAGAAACTTTCGGCAAACAGATAAAAAATTTGAAGAAGAAAATTGGTAATCTTTTTTGATTGCGCTCATTTTTTACATACAATACCACAATGCGCCTATTTTATTTTGGTTGCGCCCATTTTTTGCTATATTCTTTAATGACCAAACATGACTAATAGTGCCTATTTTTAAATGATGCGCCCATTGTCGGATCATATTGAATGGGTTGAAACCAAAGTTCACAATGTGGAGGTGACCAATGAAACCAAAGACTATTACCGATTCTTTGATGCTACTAAACAAGCGGAGTTTTTGTTTGATTGTGTAGCAGACACCATCAAAAACATCGTCCCACAGGAGATAAATTATCTGGCAAATTATGTTGCTTTTAAAGCCTACATGGAGGAGGAATTTGAAATGCACGATAAATTAATTTCGGTGCTCGTTAGTTTTTTAGAGCAAAACCAGGGTGTGTTATCAAAGCGAGTCAAAGAAAAATAATTCAGCATGCTAACTGAACGGGAAGTAAAACGAATCGAATCAACCTATAACGAAATCTTCGGCGATTAATGTGGAGAAATCATTATGTCTTCTCCGTTGGGTTTGTTGTAAGCTCCAGTTTTTGAGTACAAATCAACAATAAACAATTTCATTTATTTTTGTTTTTGTATTCATCATTATGGTAGTAATGAAGAGAAGGCGTTGTTAAAGCGGAATGAAGATCATGTTAGGGATTTCAAAATCCCTCCAATCTAAAATGGATTGAATTGTGATTTCTTCATGGTTAATACGTTTAAAGTTACTATTTTATCCATTTTTAAAACGTACTCTTTTTGGGGGAGCTTACACCGGCTAGTTTTTCAATCTTCAATTGTAGATTTATAGAATTTCAATTTTTTATAGGCATTTTGTATTTTTTACTAAGTTTATGTGGTGGTGTTTATGATTCTTTTAAAGCTTCTTTGTTAGCAAATTTTTCTTCTATTTCGTTATTTACTTTGTCGGTAAGTTGCACAAATATATTGTTTAATCCTTCAATGATTTTTCCCTTGTCTTTCAAAGGATACTCAGAAGTCAACCACTCTATTTTAGTATTAAGTGTTCTTTCATCCCAATTCTTTGTTTCAAAATTTGTGATGAAATAAAAGAACCGAATTTTCTTTTTGGATAATATATAAACCACTCTTGCAGTGTAGCTCTCAATATTTGGGAATTGAGAGATCAAGTTAAATATTATAGTTTTAAATGGCACTTCAACATCTAGCTCAAATCCATTTTGCACCCATTCATATTTTGTATCGTCACCAATGTTACTTAAAAAAGACCCTATTTGTAAGTTGCCTAATGGATTTGTATGTCTATCTTTTCTCATTCGTGTTCGACTCGATTTTGCAAAATACTCATGCGGATTATCATCAAGCCATTTTCCTATTGCATTCTTGTTTAGAATGCCGTCATAATTTTCCTGAAAGGAAATAACTAATTCGTAAATCTCATTTAAATCACCAAGTAATTTATATTCAATCAATTTCTCTTTTAACTCATTTATAATAGCGATCGCTTGTTCTTTGGTAAAATACTCTGAAGCTTGTTTTCTAATCTTATCAATTAAAGAAATTTCTACTGCTTTATTTTCTGTTTCCTGAATTGATGTAGTTTCAAAAGTGGATAAATATTCTTTTAATGTTTTGTTTATTAAACAAAATTTCTCGGTATAATCAGCTTGAACAACAAAAAATGGAGTTTGTGAGGTGTTCTTTTCAAAAACATCAGAGATAAAATCTATAATGTCTTTATATCTAATTTCAGTTGTATCATGCATCTTAATTGAGTTTATAAAAGAAAGAGTGAAGTCACTAATTTCATCTGTCTGAAATGAACTTTGGTCTTTTAATGAAGAATTTAGGAAATAACACCTGTCAAAGCTGCCTTTTGTATTATTAAAATAATTTTTTATCGCTCCGGCTTCCTTTATATAAGCTTTCCCAGATTGGCATGCATCTATAACTTTAATTACCAGCTCTGGATTTAAAGTCCTAAAAAGACTATCTACTTCTTCATTTTGTAAAGTTGTTTGATTTTGTTTGGATTGATCATAGTCGGATAAAAGATAATAGAATTCATCATTTTGAAACTCGCCATGGCCTGTATAGTAAAAAAATAGTTCTTCTATTTTTTTACTCTTATGTTCAGAAATGAAATCAATAAGTTTTTCCTTCACCTTTCCACTTGAAAGTTTTTCACTTATGAAAAGTATCTCGTCAAACTTTCCAGTCTTATTTAATATACTATTTATGCAGTCTGCATCTTTCTTGCAGCCAGGCAAATTATTCATTGAGTCGGTGTATTCACTTACACTTATTATTATTGCTAAATTCATACTTGCTGTTTGTAATATATATATTTAATAACTGATTCAGATTTTGTGTTAAAGGGTAGGGTGATGTAAAAACTGTCGACTTTCATAATATCATGACAAGTAGTTAAGAACTTCTGATTTGAACATCAAGCCCATGGAACGGTATATCATTATTGTTAACAGGCATTTTATTCAAATAGATTATTTACGTCTTGAAAAAGATTCTCAAAGTTGTCTAAGGTTTTTTTATCAAAAAATGATTTGTCATTTCCTGATTTTACCAACTGATTTGCCGGTCTAAAATGGTTAAACCGATTAATATTTAGATAGTTGTTTATTTGAATTATAATTTGCTTTATGCCTGAATTAAGGTCACTTTCAGAAATATCTTCATATTCATTAAATGCTAAATTGAACAGTTTTAAATAGTCTGTTTTTGTAAAAAGATCTTCTAAATCTGCTCTGTCGCATTCAGAAAGATACTCGTGATAAAATCTTATCTTATTCTTTTGAACTATCTTGTCGTTTATCATTCTTTCCATTTTTTCTTTCCCTTTTTGGTCAGTATATGAATCTAACAAGCAAGCAATTTCTAATTTAGAACCTCTTAAAAGTGATATGAATGTTGTGACTTTTTCTAAACCTCCAGTAGGAACAATTGTTATATCGGATCTTAAAGAAGTTCTGTTTTCTGTCTCAAGTATCCCTGATAAGGATGTAAGAATTATTAAATCAGAAACCCCTTCTACTAATAAGTTCTTTTTAGAAACAAACAGGTTTTGTGCTATGTCGTAGCCTAACGCGGCTTGTAAAGGAAATAATGTATTTGGGTCTTTTTCCTGAATACTTTCTGATATTTTTGAACCATCATCAGTTTCCAAAATTGTCCTAACTCTGTTCAACCTATCAGGAGCAATCATAAATGGAGAATGAGTAGTGTAAATTACTTGATAATTTTCTGTCAAATCTTCTAAGAAGCGTAAAAGGTCAGCCTGAGCTGAAGCGTGAAGATTCAATCCAGGTTCATCCAACAGCAATACATAATTTGAATTTTTGTCTTCTTGAATTTTCTTAAACCATACAAGAAATGAAAAGAACCAATTAAAACCTTTACTTCTATTTCTAAGCGGTATAGATACACCTTTGCTTTTTACTCTTACATCCAATATATGCTCAACAATTCTTGTATTATTTTTATCATCGGTTTGTTCAACTTTATCAATCTGAAACGTGATTTGTAGATTTTTGTTAGTTTGCCAATATTTAAACAGTTCTTGCGTAATAATAGCTTCCGTTGCTTCTAATTCAGCGATAAAGTCTTCAAAACTGTCGGAGTTCAATATTTCTTCAGTGTTAATATCGGCTAATTCAAATAATGCACGAGCTGTTTTGAAGTCACTTTCTTGTATTTGATTTTTTTGAAGTTCCTCAATGCTAATTCGTGATGGCAAAGCGAAGTATTCGTCATAATATAAGAATTTAGGGATGTTCGGTTCTAGATAAATCCTTGCGACATATTCGTTAATTGGGTCAGATTCCCATCCCCAATCGTTACTGTAGAATTTTTCTAACGCTGAAATACCTTCCGTATATTTTACTTCAGAATATTCTGATTTAAGGTAATTTAATTCTTCAATTGAATTGACTTTTACCAATTTTTCGTTAAGTGTAATACTTGATATTCCAAGTTCCTCGGTCTTATGTGTTATAAACTTTTCTCTATCGATTTTAACACCATCCCAAACGTTTTCATTACTGTATTTTGCTGTATTGCTAAACTCATTAAAATATAGAGCTCCTTTTCCAAATTCATTTTCGATTTCCTCTAAAAGTTTGTTGTCAATTTCGTAGATGCAAGTAACAGCATCTGGGTCTTCTCCTGACTTGTCAACTTTCTTTTTTTCTTTGCGAGGGTAATCATGTGTTATGCTAAACTTGAATTGGTCGTCAGATTGAAAATAATTTGTCTTTGCAACTGCTTCTAAAGCAGAAGTTTTGCCTGATTCATTCATTCCTACAAGAATGGTGATATCATCTTCAACAAGAAATTCCTGTTTATCAGAAATCGATTTGTATTTATGTATAACTACTTTCTTTAATTTCATAGTTTTTTATTTTTTATCACTCCGTTTATTTTGAAGAACTCGATGTTTTACTTTTGACAAATTTCTGGATTTTGTTATTTGAGTTATTTATTTTATTTGGATTTCTGTGTTCTGATTGTATTACGCTTGATTTCCTTTTTGTTAGTAATCTATTTGTGTTTACCAATTAATTTCCACTTCGCATTAACCGCGTTTCACAAACGTAATTTTTAATGTTTAGGATAAAGAATGATTTTGAGGAATGACACTTTTTCTTTGTGGATGAAATTTAAGCTGTAATTTCAAAATGACTCCAAGGCTGGTGCTTTTTCGATGAATTGCAAGTCTAACCTACTACCTGTCAATCCATCCCCCGAAAAAATGACATTCAAAAATATCCTTCGAAATCAAGGATAAAGGGTAAATCACACCGGGATATCTCAAGAAGTTCCAAGTCAACAACAATCTCTGTTGTTATCCGACAAATCTAAATTCAATCAAAATAAGTATATTCACTCGTTCCATTAAATTAAACTCGTTCATGTCGATCAAAAAACGGATATTTAACTGCTTTATTTTGTTTCTTTGCTTTGAATCATGCATCGCTCAAAAAAAAGATGAGCAACTATTTATTCAAGCAACAAAACAAATTCAAAGCATATCTCCTGAAGCAACTAATTTTGACGACCTGAACATAATAGGTGAAGCCATTGGTGAGTCGGATGTTGTATTTCTTGGGGAACAGGATCATGGCGTTGCCAGTACTTTCGAAGCCAAAATTAGACTTGTAAAGTACCTACATGAGCAACTCGGTTTTAATGTTATAGCCTTTGAAAGTGATTTTTTCACCTTAAATACCATCAATGAGGAATACCAAAAAGGTAATATTGGAATTGATAGCTTGCGACATAGCATATACAGCATTTGGTCAAGATGCAAGCAAAATCAGCCGCTGTTCAGCTATATTGAAAGCTGTGCTCAAAATAATCCCATACAAATTGCAGGCGTCGATTGCAGACACGCTAGCAACTTCAGTTCAAAAAATCACAGACAATACATCAAAAGCATATTAGCTTCCAAAGATTTTTGTAAAAACGATACAACCTCTTTCAATCAATACCTCAACATGATTGAAAAGTGCATCAAGGCCGTTCCCGATTCAACAATCCAACTTCAGGAGAAGGAGTTTTTTCTGTCGTATTCCGATCAACTGATGAACCTTTTCGATTCGAACAGTTTTGAACGACAGGAATTATTGAACACAAAATTTTCGGTTGTCCATCAGTGGAAGGATATATATCCCCTACGGAACGACACAACTCGAGATTTTGCCATGGGTCAGAATCTGTATTGGTTGAAAACGAGAAAATATCCCCGAGAAAAAATCATTGTATGGGCGCATAATGGGCATTGTTACAAACGTCCCGAAATCGTTAAAGATATTCCTAGAATTCCCAACTATCGTGTTGGCAGTATGGGAAATTATTTCCATCAACAGTACAACGGCAAAACCTATTCACTTGGTTTTATTTCATTATTTGGAAAGAGGAAGTTTGCTAACATGGAACGTACCACCTTTTTTGAGAAGCCACGAACCAAGTGCCTGGAAAATATCATTGCCAAGACCGGTTTCCCGTATGCTTTTATCAACTTCTCGGTGTTAGAATACGACCGTAGTTTTAACATGACGGGGTTGGGTTGTTATCTTCACACGAGTAACTGGACCCAAAATTACGATGGGGTATTTTATATCGAGGAAATCTATGGTTGTGAATAGGTTGACTGCATTTTTTGAGGTAATTTTGGGGAGGTACTTTTTTGGGGGAAAGTTTCAGGAAATAGTGGTGCTCATTTTTACTTTTTAAAGTTGACTTTTTCCAACATTACAAAACAATTTGCACATTAATGATGGAAATTTCCTACACTTGAATTACTTTATTATGTTGATATAAATCAACATTGTATATTATAAATAACACTTAATGATGGATTAAAGTATCCTATATTGGCATGCAATGAGTGATCCTGCTAATTTTAGAAGTACTGGGTATACAACACGCCCCAATATTTAAAACCAATTTGGGTAAACCCTAAATTTGTTAAAAATCCTATCGGTCAAAAATCCGTTTTTTGAATTGGAAAAAAAGAACGGAGATAACCAAAATGTACATGCTCATACCTGAAAAAAAGTAAAAGCTTGAATTCCCATTAGAAACACTCGCTTGGTATAAGTTGTACGTCCAATAGGCTGGAATAATTGAAAAAATGTACTTGGTGTAACCCGAAATAAAAAATGACAGCAAGGGCAATAGTAACACTAAATCTACGCCTTTGAAAAAAGCCATACCTTCAATTTTATTCTTTGCAAAGGTTGAAATAATCAAGGTAATGAATGGAGCCGTTAAACCATATTGAATGGATAACAAAATGGAATTTGTAAATCCCGGATAGGCAATTCCGCTAAGATTTATCATGAGAAATGCTCCCAGTGTCGAAAAAGTTGTTGCAAAAAGCAGTCGATATAGAATGAAATAAAACGGAGAGATGGGCAACACTCTGATTACTTGCAAAACATTTTCATCTTTCTCATCTAAAATGATAAATGAAACAATAAAACCAAACATTATGGCTGTTTGAATACTTGCAAACATCATCAGCATCGGATGGTATTCCTGAACGATTGGATATTGTTTTGTTATAAATGGGACGAAAATCCGCACAAATACAATTAACAACATAGGTGCGACCAGAAAAAACGTAAGGGTTTTATCCCTGAAAATTTGTCTAATGTCGCTATGAATGAGTGAAAGTATCTTTTTCATTTGAATACATTATTAGTGATGGCTTTTTTGGCCCAAACAAAAGTGAGACCCGCCCAAAAAAGGCAAACTGAATAGGTAATTAAAATTTCGGATGGAGTTGCAGAGCTTGAAAATGCAAGACGATATAAATAGATGGCGGGTTGCGTGGGGAATAGCAGAAACCAATTTTTAGGAACCAATTCAAAATATCCCAAGAAAGGTAAAGTTAGAAACAAAATGATGCCCAATGCCCTCAGAATATACTGATTGAATGAAGATTGTCCTGCCACAGCAACAAAGCCAAGCATGGAGAAAATAAACGTGGTTAAAACGGTTCCCGCCGTGAAGTGGATGAAGTTAAAACCAGTGCCGTAACTTGCAATTACCATGGCATAGCAACAGATCAATGAAATCAAAGTCAAGGAAATTGATTTTGATAATATATAGTTGGTTATTTTTATGGGAGTTACTGAAAGTGCTTGTAGGGTATTTTCGTTTTTTTCAAAAAGTACCATCACTCCAACAAACAAGAATCCAAGCAATGCGGGGTCATTAAAAATTACCAATACCAGGAATTTTTCCATGTTTCCAAGGGAAGTTAATGCCTTGAAAACACCTACATAAATAGCCGTAACTATCAATGAAATGGCTATAATTTTGTTCTTATGGATCAATAAGAAGTCAAATTTCAATAGATGTGCCAGTTGTTTCATTAGGTTAACGTTTTTCCTGTTACTTGAATAAAAATATCGTCGAGGGAAGCTTCTTTAGAGTGTATGGTTTCAATCTCTTGGGATTGGAGTTTTTCCAAAAACATTTTATTTTGTCCCAAACCATCCATTTGAAACACTTCTTTTACCTGGGAATTTCTGAATAGTACTTCTACACTTCTGTTGCTGTGTTTTATCTTTAGATTTTCAGGACTATCCATGGCTTTTATTTCACCATCAACAATAAATGCCACGCGATCGCACAACTGTTCCGCATCATGCATTTGGTGGGTAGTGATGAATATTGTTTTGCCTTGGGACTTAAGATCTACAATGATGTCTTTTACTACTTTGGAATTTACAGGATCTAATCCTGAAGTAGGTTCATCTAAAAATAATATTTCTGGATCATGAAGAAAGGAACGTACAAAATTCAATCGCATTTTCATTCCTTTGGAAAAGTCACCCACTTTTTTATGCGCATCTTTTTTCAGACCAACCAGGTCTAATAGTTCCATGGGATTGTGTGTTTTGTTGTAGAAATTTTTAAAGAAGGTAAGGTTTTCTAATGCAGTTAATTTTAAATAGTGGTTAGGCAATTCAAATCCGACACCAATTTTTTCATAGAGGTCTTTCCCCCATTCACTCACTTCTTTTCCATCTATTTGAGCCATTCCCTTGTAGCCCGTTAATAGTTTAAAAAGGACTTTTTGCGTAGTACTTTTTCCAGAACCACTGGGACCCAAGAAGCCAAATACTTCTCCCTTTTCAATGGAAAAATTGATACCCTTTAAAGCTAAATTGTGGGTGCTCGGGTATTTAAATTCGAGATTCTTTACGTCTATCATTTGGATTATTTTAGTGCGTTTTTAAGTAGTTGAACCAATTCTGTTACAGTGGCTTTATACTCTTCGATACTCTCGGTAAAGAGTGGTTTATCGTTGGCAAGATTGCTTTCTATAGATTGAGCATATTTGGTTTGAATGAGTTCACCGATGCTTGAACTCATGGATAAAATAAATTGAACAGCAATTTCAGTTGTAACATTTTTATTAATGAAACCATTTACTTTTTCATTTTCTACCCAAACGGTAAAGATCTCTTTTGCCTTTACTTTCCAACTATCAATGTATGCAACAACATCTTTACTGGATTCCTTGTAACCAATTCGATATAAAAAACGACTACATAGTGGCTGTTCTATATCGAAGTTAAATCCTCTAATGAACAGGTCTTCATAGTATACCCAGAAGTCCGGATATGAACTTCTATCCACGGTTTGAATATGTTTCATTTTTTGAAATTCTGAATATTCTTTCAGAAACAGCCACAGATCCAGTTTATCCGTAAAATATTGATAAACGCTTCCTCTAGCAATGTTGAGCTCTTTAATTATTCTATTGATGCTAGCCGATTCGTAGTTATTATCTGCAAATTCTTTCAGCGCAGTTTGTATAAAAGCTTGTCGCTTTTCTTCCGTTAAATTCAAAAATGTTTCTGTTGGCATTTTCCCAATTATGACAAGGTTGTCACAAAGGTAAATAAAAAACATGACATGGTTGTCATTTTTTATTTGTATGTTTTCTTAAAAGACTAAATGGTGGAAAGAAATTTAATAACAGGAATTCAGGCATTTTACAGCATCCACGAAACAGAACAAGGGCAATTGTGAAGTTTTGGTATAAATCTGATTTTTCATTTTTGTAAAATATTTTTTACATATTGTCGTTAATAATTTACATTTGTAAAAAATACTTTACATCATGATACTACTAAATCACAAACTAAAATGGCCCAGCATGGTGGTATTCTATGCTTCACTGGCCACCGGCATCATTGCCATCTCCACAGAAAATCAACTCGACGAAATCTGGAAAGTACCTGTTTATCAAATCATAGGCGATGAATCTGGTTTTTTGGGGATGGGAAAACGTGGATGGACCGAAACTGCCATCTTTAACGAACTATTAACTGTAATCATCATTGTTTCCGGCCTCATTGCGAGCTTCTCCCGAGAAAAAATTGAAGACGAACTCATATCCAAAATTCGCCTTGAGAGTTTGTCGACCGCCATTGTTATCAACTACATACTCGTGTTGATTGCCAATTTTCTGATCTTCGATTTGTCGTTTTTAACCGCACTAATCGTATTTTTATTCGCGCCTTTAGTCATGTTTAACTTAATATTCCAGGTGAGATTATTCAATTATTATAAAATCAACGATGAAAAATGAAATAAGAGTCTATCGAGCCAAGAAACGAATTACCCAAGATGAATTGGCTGATTTGTTGGGAGTTTCGCGACAAACCCTGAGTGCCATTGAAAACAACAAGTACTTTCCTTCTTTAGAATTGGCGTTGAAGATAGCCAAGGTTTTTGGTTGTACCGTTGATGAACTATTTTCTTTGGATGATTAATCAATCGGATTTGAACGAATAAACTAAGAGACTTGCGCAAATAACTATTTCTCAAGTCAAAGAATTCATCGGCTTTGAAGGAACAAACCTAGAGGCTTGAGCAAATAACTTTTTCTCAAGTCAAAGAATTCATTGGCGTCAAACGAATAAACCTAGTTGATTTGAACGAATAAGTGCGGAAAAAAAGGACGAATGGAATAAAGCAAACCTGCGGACACCTTGGAATACCGTATCTTTGCAGCTGCATCCCTAAGGATGCCACTAAAATATATATGACATTTGATTCTTTAGGAATTGATTCTCGAATCCTAACCGCCTTAAAAAACCAAGGCTACACGACCCCCACCCCCATTCAACAACAAAGTATTCCTGTGCTTTTGGATGGCTTTGACCTACTCGGAACCGCTCAAACCGGTACCGGAAAAACAGCAGCATTCACCATTCCTATTATACAACACCTGCTTGACAATCCCATTTCCAAGCGTCGCGAAATCAGAGCACTGGTAGTCACTCCCACGCGGGAGTTAGCCTTGCAGGTTGCTGAAAATGCTAAACGTTACAGCGCGGGAACGGGATTACGCACTGCCGTGATCTTTGGAGGTGTGGGACAAAAACCGCAAGTGGATCAACTCAAAAATGGTGTAGATTACTTGGTAGCCACCCCTGGGCGGTTACTGGATCTTCACAATCAGGGCTTTATCAACCTGCAACACCTTTCCCATTTTGTACTAGACGAAGCCGACCAAATGTTAGACATGGGCTTCATCCACGACATACGCAAGCTCCTAAAAATTATCCCAAATCGTCGTCAAAGCCTCTTTTTCAGTGCGACAATGCCCAAGGATATCATTGAATTGAGCTCGCAAATACTAAAGTCCAACTACAAGCAAGTGCGCATTGCCGTGGAAAAACCCACTGCCGAACGCGTTACCCAAGCGGTGTACTACGTTGCCAAAAACGATAAACCTGCACTTCTCTTGGAACTGCTAAAGGACATGGAAGGATCGGTATTGGTTTTTGGTCGCACCAAACACGGATGCGATAAAGTGGTGCGCGTCTTAACTCATAAGGGCGTGAAAGCCGCGGCTATCCACGGAAACAAGAGTCAAAACGCTCGACAAAATGCGCTCAATGCTTTTAAAGACGGTAGTTTAAAGGTTCTTATAGCTACGGATATTGCCGCTCGTGGTATTGATATTTCGGGACTGGAATACGTAATCAACTACGAGCTTCCAAACATTGCTGAAACCTACGTACATCGCATTGGTAGAACTGGCCGTGCAGATGCATCAGGCGCTTCTATTTCTTTTTGTGCTGCAGACGAACGCGCCTACCTCAAGGACATTGAAAAATTGATCAGAATAAGCATTCCTTTGATAGAAGATCATCCTTTTGCTGGTGCCGCAAACGCTGAATGGGCGGTTCCGGAAAACAGAATTCCCGCCAAACAAGGTCAAGGTCAACGTCAACCCCGCACTAATAGTCCTTCAGTCAGTAAACCTTCGGGAGCAAGCAGCATTGGAAATTCTGGAAAACGTAATTTCAATGCCGGAAACCGCAGCGGAAAGAACCGCTCCCCACAATCCGGTGGTGGAAACAATGTTGGAAATGCAGAAAATCGAGGCGGAAACCGCACTGGACAGAACCGCTCCCCACAATCCGGTGGCGGAAACAAGACGCGGTAATTAGTATTACAACTAGATGTAGTAAGTGCAGTCAGCACCTATTCTTTGACAAGAAAGGTATAAAAACGAGGAACTCACTTCGGCATTTTGAAAGGGATAGTATCGTTTAAGGACAGATATAGTTTTGAAATTATTTATCGAGGTCCAATCAGATGAATATGTCTTAGTAATGGATTTTGCCCGCCAGTAGTAAGTCGTATTCAGCTTGAGTTTGGTTAACCAATGTCGGGTGTAATATACGGTTGCAGGAACATCTACTCGAATCGCATTTTTCATGGATGCATCGGTACTGTATTCAAAAGCGTAGGTGGTAACACTTTCGGTTTCCACTTCAAGTTGCAGACCCGTGGGTGCATTGGTAGTATTATTGGCGGGTTTAAAAATGATAGGTGTTTTGAGTTTTGCAAACGACTGCACCGCGACGGTATTGAATATTAAAACGAGTAAATAGTTAATCCAATTGTAATTTGCCGTCACTTTCATAATTCAAATTTATTGATTTTGATAGATGAATGAAGTCAGTCATTGTCATTTTATAACCAGCGTGGTTTGATGTGATTTTCCTTGGGGAGGATTGGATTTTACCGTTCGGTAATATTCCTTGAATCCATTGGTTTAAATATTACTTTGCATACAAAATAATATCGGAGTTTACTTTTAACACCCTCGCTACCTCATTAAATACTCCTTAGCCGTCATTACCGGTAATTTAGATCAATGTTTTTCGAGCGTCTTCCCTATTTTGAAACTTACTACGGAGATAATACGTGTTTGCAAACGACAATGATGATCCTTTGCATACTTTTTTGCTTTTTCTATGACTGTTTTGTCGAGATTCAATGTAAGTTTCGTGTTCATGATAGAATGCTATACGTACAAATATGTAATTTTTATACGTGAGAATAATTAATAAATCCAATTATTCCCCAACAATTACTCAAGGCTAAGCACATTATCGTAAATTCACGCCTCACATCCCCAAAATCATGAATCTACAAACACCTCGATTGCTGATCCAGCCAGTGCTTTTAGAAGATTGCGAAGCCCTTTTTGCATACCGTTCGGACACCGAAACGAATCAATTTTTGAGCTTGGTTCCGAGTAAGGTGGGAGACATTCGTCAGTTCATTTTACGATCCTCCCCTGAAATGAACATACCCAATACCTGGTTTCAACTGGCGATTGTACTCAAAGATTCTGAGACAATTATTGGTGACGTTGGAATCCATTTTTTGGGCTCAGGTTCAGGTTCTCATTCAGATTCAGGTTCTCATTCAGATTCAAGTTCTGATTCAAATTCAGATTCAGGATCAGGATCAGGATCAAATTTAGGTTCAGATTCAGATTCAAAATCAGGTACAGGCTCAAAAAAAGATACTGATTCAGAAAACAGACAAGTAGAATTGGGTTACACATTACACAAAGATTTTCGAGGGATGGGATATGCAACTGAAGCATTGTCGGCCATAATTGACCATTTGATTTTCAATTTAAAAAAGCACCGAATTACTGCGTCCATAGATCCCAGAAATACGAGTTCCATTCGATTAATCGAACGTTTGGGATTTCGAAAAGAAGCGCATTTCAAGCAAAGTTTGTTTTTTCATGGAGAATGGGTTGATGATTTAATTTATGCGATGCTGGCCGAAGAATGGAAAACTAAAAGAGCCCAAATAACCAAGGACAAAAATCATTCTCAAACGAGCTAAGATTAAAGATTTAAATAAAACTCGAGTCATTCAATCCATAATCTGTAAAATGAATCTCTCATAATTTGTAAAACGAAATGCTCATAATTTGTAAAACATAATTCTCATAATTTGTAAAATAGAATTATATTTGCCTAATAATCAATAGGTAAACAATGGCATATTTAGAGCGAATTTCAGACATAGAATTAAAACGAAAACTAGAATCCTCGGGTGCTCTATTAATTCGCGGACCTAAAGCATGCGGTAAAACTGAATCGGCTAAACAAATTGCAAATAGCATTATTTACCTTGATCGAGACGAACAAGTCCCTTTATTAATGGACATTGCTCCAAAAAAACTGCTCGAAGGAGATACCCCACGACTCATAGATGAATGGCAAGTACAGCCAAAGCTATGGGATTACATACGCCATGAAGTAGATGACAGGCAGCAAGTTGGGCAGTTTATTCTTACCGGTTCATCCAATCCCAAAGAAACAACAAAAATACATTCGGGCGCTGGACGGTTCACCATTGTTGATATGAGAACCATGTCCTGGCAAGAACTTGGACATTCCAGCGGCAAAGTTAGTTTGAATAGCTTATTTCGAGGTGAACCTGTGGACTTAATTGAAACTCGAACGGATATTGAATTTATTATCGAGAAAATGATTATAGGCGGTTTCCCTACATTATTGAATAAATCTGTATCTCAAGCCATTGATCTCAATAGAGCATACATTGAATTACTCGCAGAAATTGATATTAGTTTGGTATCCCAAATAAAAAGAGAACCCAACAAAGTCAGAAGCGTATTGAAATCTTTAGCAAGGAATACATCTACATTAGTTGAAATCGCGTCGATAGAACGCGATGTTCTGGAAAATGAGAAAAATAAAGTTTCACGTCCTACAATATATGACTATCTGGATGCCCTAGAGAGATTAATGATTCTTGAAAACCAACCTGCATGGAATGTTCATTTGCGTTCTTCAAACGCATTAAGACAAACACACAAACGACATTTTACAGATGTATCATTAGCAATCGCCTCATTAGGCGCAGATGCAAATTCTCTCTTGGAAGATTTAACTTTTACGGGATTTTTATTCGAATCATTGGTGGTTCATGATTTGAGAGTATATGCACAAGCAAACGATGCTAGAGTTTACCATTATAGAGATTCCAGCAAATTGGAAGTAGATGCAATTGTACAAAAGCAAAACGGTCAATGGTGTGCATTTGAAATCAAATTAGGAACAAGTCAAATAGAAGAAGCTGCCGCCCATCTTAAAAAATTCGAAGCTGCTGTTGATACAGAGAAAAGTGGATCCCCGAAATCTCTTAATATCATCACGGGTACAGGGATGAGCTATACTCGAAAAGACGGTATAAATGTTATCTCTCTTGCTTCTCTGGGGATGTGATCCTTATGTTTCATTTCGTCTTTCATACCTATCCTTCCTTAAAATGGAATTCATTAAATTACGTTATCCATGTACAACAATCCCTCAAAATCGTGAAAATCGTAACTTTAATCGCCATTTCTTTGGCCACTTGTAGTGCTTTTGGACAAATAAACAGCTCCAAAGCCAATCTCGTCACTTCCAGAACAAGCAAACTTCAATTCGGTGTTAATTTTTCACCTGATATATGCTACAGAACCCTTGTAAACAGCGATGGCAGCCAATCGAGTGAAATGATTAAAACGTTTCGAGATACCATTGAAGCTCCGAAATTCGGTTTCACTGCAGGCCTGAATGCAAATTATCAGATCAAAAAAAATTGGAGTATCGAAGCCGGAATTCAATACTCCAACAAGGGATTTCAAACGCAAAAAAAATATTTAATTTTTGTCGATCCCAATCAGCCTGTTCCCGATCCACAATATCATGTTAAGTTTGTCGACAATTTCCACTGCATCGATATCCCACTCAAGTTAAACTACACCCGAGGTAACCAAAAACTTCGCTTCATTGGAAGCGTAGGACTTACTTCCAATATTTTAGTCCAACACAAGCAAAACATGTTCATTTATTATTCGGGTCGCACGGATAAACAAGATTCACCCAATCAATTTGATTACAACACGTTCAACATTTCACCAACAGTTAGCGCAGGTGTGGACTACCAAATCAAGCAGGGCGGTTCTCTCAGAATCGAACCTTCATTCCGTTACAATATGTTGAATTTCATTGATGCTCCCCTGTCGGGACGCTTGTACTCTATTGGCTTGAATTTGGGTTATTATTGGGGAAGTTAATAAATCTGTAAAATAAAATGCCCATCCCCCGAAATAAAATAGAACTTATTCAGGAAATAAATGAACATTACCATCGATTAATCAAAGAGTTAAATTCCATACCTCCAGAACGAAGATTAGAAAAATCAATGGAAGGGCATGTTAAGAATTCGCTTATGAGTCCTCAAGATTTAATTGCTTATTTGATTGGCTGGGGACAATTGGTGCTCAAATGGAATCGATTAAAAAATTCAGGAGTTGAACCTGATTTTCCAGACACCGGTTTTAAATGGAACGAGTTGGGAAAATTAGCACAACATTTTTATATTGTTCATGGCAATAGCGACTTCGAATCACTTATAAATAAACTTGAAATCACCATCCAAGAAATTCTTCAAATAATTGAATTACAAACAAATGAAGAACTCTATAATAAACCATGGTACGGGAAATGGACCTTGGGAAAAATGATTCAATTAAATACATCTTCACCATTCAAAAATGCACGATTGCGAATTCGAAAATGGAAAAAGAATGTTGATTAACTCCCCCCTACTCTAACATGATCTCCGATTGGGCAGTTTTTGATTTTCGGCGGTTGATTTCGATGCTGTTGTTGCGTTTTTCCTGTTCGAGCGAGTTTAATCCCGCGGAAATTCGATTTTGATTCACCGTTGTTGCGCTAAAAATTCGAGTAGACCAATACTCATATTCTGGATACTTTTTGGTATCGGGACACATAAAATCTACCAATAACGCATACTGAAACGCGGGAATATTTCCGCATTCCAGATTTCTTCGAAGCGAGTCTCTAAATTCTACATCTATTTTATGCCAGGTCGAAAAACAATGCTGAAACATGATTTGCACCCGTGAATCGCGAATTTCCGACGGTCCCCAAAAACCAAAATAGGGAGCAAAGCGTGCAGAATCTTGAATGGAAGGCAACCCAATCAAACGCTCTTCGGGATAACCAAATTGAAACACCAAGGTACGCAACTGCCGATAAAGCCTCCGATTATTCATCCCCCAAGAAAGCCAATAAACCGGTTTGAATAACACAAACCCATCGTTCACTTTTCGGGTGTATTTTTGATCGATTTCCAGTAACGAATCGATGGATTTTGACAATGTCGTATCAATGGATTGCACATAAATTTGACGTAACTGCGGGTAATCTTGCACCGTTTTTTGCGTGATTGAATATTCCAATGATTTAGCCGTCAACTGATTAGCTCGAATCATCCACAAAGGAATTCCTTGTCGAAAACACTTCGCAAGCCACCAATTGGCCCGAACACTGTCATGCAGGGTTATGCAAATTTGTAATGCTTTGAAGCAGTGTTTGCCATAAATGAAGTCATATTCCGATTGAACCGTATCCAATCTACGGCTGACGATTTCAAAATTCCCAGACGGAAATTTGTCAGAAAGCACATCTTCGTCCAATCGATTGAATATCTGCTGGTAACGGATGTAGTTTTGTGCCCCAACGCTTTGGGAAAACATCAAAACAAACAGAACCAACAGGGAGTGTTTTAGTAATTTCACTCCGACAATTTTAAAATTTTCAAAGAACCTCGGGCCACAATGATGAAAACCACAAATCCTACAATGAGGTCCGGAAATTTCGATTGAGTGACGTACACCAATCCCCCAGCTAAAACAACCCCTAAATTCACAATCACATCATTGGAAGTAAAAATCATGCTCGCTTGCATGTGCGCCTCCTGATTTCTACTCTTTTGAAGCAAATACAAGCACCATCCATTCCCCATCAATGCCAAAATAGATATGAAAATCATGGTTTGAAATTCAGGCAGCGTTTCCTGTCCCCAAAAGCGCCTAAGGACTTCTATAAATCCCCAAACGGCCAAAATCAACTGAAAATATCCTGCATATTGAGCGATTTTCTTCTTTCGCATAACCGTGCCACCCACTGCAAAAAGCGCCAATGCATACACGATACTATCGGCCAACATGTCTAAACTATCTGCAAAAAGTCCCATGGAATTCGACCAAAAACCTGTCAACAATTCCAATACGAAAAAGAACAAGTTGATGCTCAAAACGGACCAGAGTAATTTGCGTTCATTCGCGGAATTCTGTGCATTTTGATTGGACGAAAGACTTTCCGCAAACGCATCCCCCGAAACCGAATCCTGGAGTGTTGTATGGAAATTTAAAGCGTCTAATTGTTGAAAAATGGGTGTTTGATCTCCTGTGTGGAACACGGTGAGTTTTCTTTGGGGGATGTCAAACTCGAGTGCCTGAATTTGCGGTAAATCGGCGAGCTTCATCCGGATCATTTGTTCTTCGGAGGGACAGTCCATTTTCTGGATATGAAACGTGGTTTTCTGCATAGGGATCCAATGCGAAATTATGGGGAAAGTCCTTTAGTTTCAATAATTAAAAAAAATGGGTAACTTCCCAACATGAAACAGGTGGTACTAGCAATTATATTTTTTCAGTTTTGGGGGATGTCAGCGCAAACGGATACGATGGGTAAGCCTGCGAAAGCTGCCAAGTCTGTTGAATCCAAACATATCAGCACAGCATCTGATGAACCGTCTTCCGAGGATGGCGTTCTAAATTCGAAGGATACATCGACTGAAGAATATTCAGCCGTAATGGTGGAAGTGAAAGCCCGATTTCCCGGTGGTGAATCTGAATTTTACCGATATATTGCTCAAAAAATAGAATATCCTAAGCGCTGCATGGAGAATGAAATCAGAGGACAAGTAATGGTCAGATTTATGGTGGACAAAACTGGCAGCGTGAGCCGTGTATCGGTATTAAAGGACGTGAACGCTTGTCCCGAATTCTCCAAAGAAGCCATTCGAGTAATTTCAACATCACCTCGCTGGATTCCCGCTCAATCCAACGGCCGTTTCGTCAATTCTTGGATGCAAATTCCGATTCGCTTTCAGATGTAGTTGGGAATTAACTCAAGCTGAATTGGCTAAGCGTTCGGGTGTTTCGCTGGGCAGCATCAAACGATTTGAATTAACTGGACAAATTTCGCTGGAATCATTATTAAAACTGGCGCATGTTCTAAATCGGTTAAACGACTTCGAACTCATTTTCAAACCATTGGATAATTTAGACAAGATAGAAAAATTATTCAGCGATAAAACGAGGTTTCTAAATAAAACCGATTAACCATTAATCAATATTCCAATACATGTCCGGATCACCGTCGAAAATAGTATCAATTTCTTCATCCGAAAATCCCGCCACACTCGAAGCATAGCTGCCGCCGTAACGACTGTAGGATCGGGATTCGCGATAGTCTCTATCAAAGGGATCCTCATATAAATCAAAGTCATCAAAGTCATTGTCATCATCGAATTCGGCCAGCGAATCTTGAGCAGCCGTATTTTGAATAATGCGGTACTTAAATGAATTCGAATAACTTTCTATGATATCCTGGAATTGCTCTTTGAAAATTTCTCTGAGCCTTCTTATTTTATCGGGTGTTAGAGGGATATCCGGACGGTGTGCAATTAAAATAATTTCACCCGCATAGCGATTACCCACACTTCGCATTACATCATGAAATATTTTAAATCCTTCAACCACTTGTTCATCGGTAAGTTCTGACTGAAGAAATTCAAACACTTCCTTTTGTTCAAATCGGAATTTATGGATGTTTTCGATACTCCAAATGATGTAACTCGCATCGGCAAACAGAATTTCCTTCAATGTAAATCCATTGAAACTGCCATAATTAAATTGCGTAGTAAGATTGAATGTGTACATAGTTTCTGGGGATGTTTCTGGGGATGTTTTTTCGTTGTTGATGCAAACCTAAAACGGAAGTGTGCAATCAATTTGCACAGGTCGAATTAATTCAGACTGTATTAGACAACTATTTGGATGTTTAATTAATTAGCATCAAACGAATTCTACTAACCTTTTACCCACCCTCAATTCAAAGTACCTGCTCATAATTTTTCATACTTTAAACTGACATTTGATTTTTCATTGTCAATTTATATACTTGCTTTTGGTGTGTATTTGTCAGTTTAAAGTATTACTATTATGAAAAATAAATCATTACAGATTCAGCAACTGGATAGAAAAATGCAAGTTATCGCTGAATTGAAAAACACACCTCCCCCTCCCATTGGCTGGATATAAGCAGTTCGTACTTCATTAGGTATTTCGTTGCAACAATTAGTTAATAAAATACAAATAACGAAACAAAGTGTTTCACATATTGAGCGAAGAGAAATGGAAGGGACAATAACCTTGAGATCACTTAAAAAAGTAGCACAAGCTCTGGACATGGAATTGGTTTATGGCTTAGTCCCCAAAGATGCTACTTTGGAAGATCTTATCCATCGAAAAGCACATGAATTAGCTGAGAAAATCATCATGCGTACAGCAAACACCATGCAGTTAGCGGATCAGGCAAATTCTCCAGAACGTTTAAAAAAAGCAATAGAAAAACGAGCCATTTTACTCAAAAATGAAATGCCTATAATTTTATGGGTTTAGAATTAGATTACTTCGATGGACAAACACCCTACTCGCCGTTCATAATTTTCTGCTAAATTTGTGAATACGGAATAATCGAATTGGGTAATATTCACCAAATTCAAACCTACCAAACCTTAGCATTTATCAATCAAATGACCGAAATTGAAGAAATAAAACAAGCCCTGCTGCAATTCAGAAATGAACGAGATTGGGAACAATTTCACAATGCCAAGGATTTGGCCCTGGCAATCAACATCGAATCCAGCGAACTCCTTGAACAATACTTATGGAAATCAGCCGAAGACGCCAATCCACAAAAAGTAAAAGAAGAACTCGCCGATATTCTTGCTTATGCATTCCTATTGGCAGAGAAATACAACTTTAATATCAAAGAAATCATCCTCGAAAAAATTCAAAAAAATGCTGAAAAATATCCCGTTGAAAAAGCAAAAGGATCAGCAAAAAAATACAATGAATTATGAGCGTCGATTTTGAATTATCGGTCGAAGTTTCTCAGCCTTACGACTTCAGCAAAGATGCCCTTCCCCAAATCGAACAAAACCGTTGGGTAAAAAACCAATGGCCTCTGGTTTATTTCATTCAAAACGACAAAATCAAAATTGCCTATGTTGGGGAATCTACCAATGCCTTACACCGTATAAAGAATCATTTAGCCAATCCACAAAGAGAAATTTTAGAAAAAATTTCGATTATTGGCTCCGATAAATTCAACAAATCTGCCACCTTAGATATCGAATCCAAACTCATTCAGTACATTACTGCTGAGGAATCTTATAAATTGCAAAACGGCAACGATGGACTTATTAACCATCAATACTACCAACAGGATTTATATAAAAATCTATTCAAAGAAATTTGGAATAAGCTACTTGATCGAAAAATTGTTACCAAGTCATTGGCCGAAATTGAAAATTCTGAGCTATTCAAATATTCACCCTACAAAGCTTTAAACTCAGATCAATACAACTCCGTTATTGAAATTTTAAAAGGTATTACCCAGCAATCATCTCATAAAATTTTCATAAGCGGTAGCGCTGGAACCGGTAAAACCATACTCGCTACCTATTTGATCAAACTCCTATCCTCTTCTTCGGAAGATTTGATTTCGGAGGATGCTAATACGGATGAAGTTCAAGAGTTGGTACTTGTACGTGAATTCAAACGCCAATATCCCCAAGCTAAAATTGGATTGGTGGTGGCCATGACATCACTCAGAGAATCACTCCAAAATGTATTCAAACGGATCCCGGGACTCAAAGCTTCCATGATTTTAAGTCCTTCAGATACATTTCAATCCAAGGATAAATACGACCTGCTCATTGTGGATGAAGCCCATCGTTTACGACAATACAAAAACATTGGATGGAGAGGTGCTTTCAAGAAAAATAATGAGAAATTAGGACTCGATGATTCGGGAACCGAACTAGATTGGATTCTTCACAATAGTAAAAACCAGATTTTCTTCTACGATTCTGCACAAAGTGTAAAACCATCGGATGTCGACAAATCCAAATTCGATGTTCTGTTGAATTCCAAAGACGTTTTGAAATTGGAGTTACAATCCCAAATGCGCGTAGTCGGTGGCAATAATTTCATTGAATTCATCGATAATTTACTGAATTTACGATTAAAACCAAACCAAAAATTCCAATCCGATGATTACGAATTTTTAGTTTTCGACTCATTTACTGAATTGTTTCAACGATTAACGGAAAAAGAAAATCAGCACCAACTTTGTCGCTTGGTGGCAGGTTATTCGTGGGAATGGAAATCGGATCCTAAGAGAAAAGACGCGAACACCGAAGCCATCGATATAGAAATTGAAGGATTGGAGTTTCAGTGGAATCAGACCGACAAAGACTGGATCAACCATCCCAAAAACAAAACAAACCCATTATCAGAAATCGGCTGTATCCACACGGTTCAGGGATACGATTTGAACTACACAGGGGTAATTTTCGGATATGAAATTGACTACAATCCTGTCACCCAAGAAATTGAAATTGATGCGGCTAAATACTTCGATAAATATGGGAAGCTAGGAACGGATGTGAAGGATTTGAAGCAATACATCATCAATATTTACAAAACGATACTTTACCGAGGAATTAAGGGGGCTTTCGTGTATGCGTGCAATCCCAACTTACGCGATTACTTAAAAATGCACATTCTGACATTCAAACAAGGAATACCTTTCCGGGTTTTGAAGATGGAGGATGTTAAACCGTATGTAAATTGCATTCCGCTGGTTGACATAACGGCCGCTGCGGGAAACTTCAGTGGTTTACAAACGGTTGAAGAACTAACTTGGATTGAACCTCCTACCAAGATTGCTGCGCGCGAAGGATATTTTATTTGTCAAGTAGTGGGAGAATCCATGAACAAAAGGATTGCTAATGGGTCGTATTGTTTGTTTGAGAAGGATCCTGGGGGAAGCAGAAACGGCAAGATTGTTTTGGTGGAATCAACATCCATTCATGACGCAGAATTCGGATCGGGCTACACGGTAAAAGAGTATCACAGCGAAATTACGACTACGGATGAGGGTTGGCAACATAAGTCGATCGTATTAAAACCACTTTCCACCCTACCCGACTACGAGGATATTATTCTTTCGGGGGATGACACCACTGCCTTCAGGGTAGTTGGCGTTTTCAAAATGGTGATTGGTTGATGACGGTGGAATTACGATTTACTCCATATCATTTTTTAACTCTATAAGAAACTGAGTGTTAACTTTAGGATAATTGTATTTCTGTAAATACAACTCAGGAATGTCCTCAGAAATTTCGGAGGCTTTATCTAACATAACCTTGCCGAAATGCGAACCAATTACTTTTGGCAACTCAAACCAAGGTCTATCATAATTCTTTAACTTCAACCCAATAAAATTACAATTAAAAAAAACAAACATTTCTTCGACATCGGTTTTTAGATTTGTTTGAAGTGATCTAAATGAAACTTTTCGAAATTGGTTAATATATGTAAGTATTTCAGATACATGAAGTGGTATTTCACTTTGTTCTAACATTTTTAAAACCATATCCCTCAAGCTACCTCCAAATACACTATCAGTTCTTAATGATGAAAGTGTCCAAACACCATGCCCAAAAGCCAAAAAAACATCTCTCCTTTTGTTAAGCAGAAATAATAATTCTTGCTTGTTTATGCCTATACCATGGTTAAACAAGACAGAGATTAATTCAGTTGTTTTAACTGGTGAATTAGACTGTTCAATATGAGAACGACAAATACTAATTATTTCATTTCTTCGTGCTTCTCTTAATCCTTTTCTTCGAACTACTGTATTTGAAAAATCGAATTTGTTACGATTAACAAATGCAGCCAACTCATTTACCCAATTTTTATTAATTGGGATATTAAATGTTTGAAAATATCGGAATATTAATACATCTAAATCAAATTCATTACCTAACTTTCCAAAGTTAAACAATTCAACATCAACCCATTCTAAAAAATCAATAAACTTAACTTCTTCAATAAAATCAATTGACACTAATTCCCATTTTAATGTATTTACATCTAAAGCATTATTTATTGTTTTGATTTTTAAATATAAATCTGAACAACTCTTGTAACTTTGCGAAAAAAGTAACTTAGTAACTTCAAAAAGTAGATCCCTATTTAACTTAATCCCTTGGTCTATATAACTTAAATCAATATTATTAACCTGTATAAAAGTTTCATTTTTATTCTGATTTTGTAAATTAACAAAATTCACAGGCAATTGATTAACTTTATTAATTATTTCAACTAAATTTTTCTCATAAAATGTTGCCAATATTTGACGCACTCTCTCACGAGTAATATTACACTTTCGGGCAATTTCCAAATGTAAAATATCTGATTTATTTAGAAATAACTCTCTAATAACCTTTTGTTTAGTTGGTTTAAAATCATAATAATAAATTGCAGTCAAAACTAGTTTATATAAATTTAATTCATCATCATAAACCATGTGAGGAAAGGCTGATGTCGGGATTTCCGGAAAAACACTTTTTATTTGAACATAAATATTTTGCAATGGGCTAACTTCTTCATATTTATCATTTTGGTTAAAAAAAGCATTTTGAATCTGCTTGGCAAATAACCTTAATTCAAGTTCTGTTTTCAATCCGCAATTTCGAACTTCAATAAAATTTAAATCACCATATATTAATTGATTATAAAACACATCAATTTCTGACTGATAATCTACCAACAAACTATTAAACACATTTAAAGCCCTTTGACTTAACGAATTTCTTAAAATAAAAATTATTGATTCCAGCTTCTCTATTTCTCTCTGGTTAAACAACTTAGAATCACCATCAGAAACCGCCTCTGTTCGAATATTAAACTTTTCCGATATTTGATTTACAAATTCTGTCAATTCATCTTTGGTCAGTTGACCACAATTTCTAACAGACATAAAATCTATTTTCCCACTTTTCAAGAGAGATATAAATTGAAATACATCTTTATTTAATTCACCTTCCACCTGAATCAATATATTCAAGGCCCTGCGTGACAAACGACTTTTTAATATTTCGTACTCAGTTTTAATTTCATTTAAAAAATTGCTACTGTAATTATCGGTATCAATAACAATATCATTCTTGTTGAAATTCAAACCATTCGAAATAATGTATTCACAAAGGGAAACTAATTGGTCATTTGTTTTATTTCCAGTGTTCCGCAATTTGAGAAACCCTCCATTTTTTTTGTAATATTCAAGCAGTTTATCAATGGAACCGAAATTGTACTGTAGTATATTTAGTGCTCGAACATCTAAATCTTCAATAGACTTAACACTGTGATTGACTGTAATTCTCATAAAATAAGTGTTACAAAAGCTTTTTCATACGAAAATAAAAACATAATCTCAAACATCTATCATTTGTATTAAACACTTAACTCAATTGTGTTTAATATATTTACATAGAATAATACTTTTATTCAAGTACTTATAAAACAAATGGAAGTTAGAATTTTCAAGATGTAAGTTACTCGCTTCAATATTGCATTTTGAAACTATTCGTTATTTTTGAGAAAAAATTGAAGCCATTAATATATTTAGACAATAACGCAACAACCAGAATCGATGATAGGGTTTTGAACGCTATGTTGCCATTTTTAACTGATGATTTCGCCAATGCAAATAGCACTCATCATTTTGGTATTAGGGCATATGAAGCTGTAAAAAATGCTCGACTACAAGTTTGTAAATTAATTAATGCTGAACCAAATGAAATTGTATTCACTAGCGGTGCTACAGAATCCATTAACATTGCATTAAAGGGTATTGCAGAAAGCAATTCATTAAGGGGGAAACATATTCTTACAGTTTCAACTGAACATAGCGCAGTTTTGGATACTTGTGAATTTTTAAGAAATAAAGGATTTGAAATTACGTATTTAAGGGTAGAAAATGATGGTACCGTTGATATAGATTATTTCAAAAGTGAATTGCGTAATGATACAACCCTTGTTTGTGTAATGGTAGCAAATAATGAAACTGGAGTAATCCATCCAATTAAAGAATTAATTGATATTACTCACCAATGCGGAGCATTATTTTTCACAGATGCTACACAGGCTGTTGGTAAGACTTTAGTAGATGTTAAACACTTAAATGTTGATTTACTTTGTTTAAGTGGACATAAAATACATGGACCAAAAGGTATTGGTGCTCTTTATATTAGGCAACACAAAAATAAAATTAAAATTCCAGCATTAATTCATGGAGGAGGCCATGAAAATGGTATGAGAAGTGGGACTTTGAACGTACCTGGTATAATCGGATTAGGCACGGCTGCCGAAATTGCTCAATCTGAATTCTATGATAATTTTATTAAAATCAAGGAATTAAGAGATTATTTTGAAAGAGAAATGTTAAAAACAACTGGTATCAGTGTAAATGGATCAACAGATAATAGATTGAATAATACATCTAATATTTTAATAGAAGGTGTAGATTCGGATGCGGCAATAATGAGTTTAAGCAGTGTAGATTCTGAATTTCCAATGATTGCTGTTAGTAACGGTAGTGCTTGTACTAGTCATTCTATAGAACCATCGCATGTATTAATTGCAATGGGATTAGAAGAAACTCAAGCATTCAGTTCTATTCGATTCTCCTTTTCCAAATACAACAACTTTGACGAGTTAAATATTGTGCTAAAAAAAATGAATAAAAGCATTGAATATCTGCGTTCTATGAATAGTTAGTATTATAAATTTATTTTATAAAAATATATTTATAATGATATTCTAAATTTTCTTTATTTATTTGAGCTTCTGCAAAACGCGGAACGAAAATAGTATTTCTTTCAAAATTTATAAAATAATCGTAAACCTTGTTACCATTGAGTTTCTTTGAAACTAAAAGTTGCATGTCGGTATTTATTGTAATCGCACCCCTATCCAAAGCCCAATGGTGTATTTTGCATAAAGCTATTCCATTAGTAATTAAATCATCTCCAAAATGTTGTATAGGTTTTATATGGCAAGCATCAATTCCAATTAACATTTCTGATATTCTTATAGATTGATCACAAATAGCACATTTCCTCTCATATGCATCCATAACATCTTCAACAAATTTTCTACTTCTTGTTTGCCGTACTTGCAAATCTGTATTATTGATATCAAAAATACCTAAATCATTTAAAATATCGATATGATATGCTTTTGGCCAATAATGATTTAATATTTTTTCAATAAACCTATTTGCTTTCTTATTGATAAATAAATAATTGTAAAAATCATCATGTAATTTACCCGTTGACCCAATAACCTCTTTTCTATTTGCTGAACTCGGATGTTTAAGATCGTATTTATTTATACTGCAATTCCACAATTTTGACTCATTCCCAAGATATACAAATGGGTACTGGGGACTTAATTTTGATGTATTTTTTAACCCATATTTCATAAGTAACTGACTAAGATTAAATTCAATTTCATCATATAAAAAAACATTCTCATGCCCTTTTAAAATCTCACTAATCACTAATAATAACAATAGTGGTTTGTGAAGTGAAATAATGTTACCCGTTTTATTTAGCCGCAAATTCAGTAAAGCATTCTCATAATTATAATCTTCATTCATTTAATCAGAATTTAAATATCTTGATCAAAACCATCTATTGCAGTGGGGTTTGCAGGTAATGCTTGTACATTTCGAAGCTTCCGTTCGATTGCTCTTGAACGAACTTCTGAAGAGTCGATGACGTTCGTAGCCTCAATTAATTTTTTCTTGGTTTTAGCTAAGACATCACCAAATTGTCCAAATTCCGTTTTAACAACGCCAAGTAGATCCCAAACCTCACTACTTCTCTTTTCAATAGCCAATGTCCTGAATCCCATTTGAAGGCTATTTAACAATGCGCTTAAAGTTGTTGGGCCAGTAATTGTAATTTTATATTCTTTCTGAATTTGTTCAAATAAACCTGGGGTTCGTAAAACTTCACCAAATAAACTTTCATAAGGTAAAAACATAATTCCATATTCAGTAGTGTTTGGTGGATCGATATATTTTTCCTTAATATCTTTTGCGTTCTTCTTAATTCCATTGATAAAAGATTTTCTATATTCTTCAATCTTTTCTACATCACCTTTATCATATGCTTCAACCAAAGCCTCGTAATCTTCTTTAGGGAATTTTGAGTCTACTGGTAGCCATAAAGTTTTCTCCACATTATTTCCGTGAGGCATCTTAATTGCAAATTCAACGACAGCACCGCTACCAACTTTTGTTTTTACATTTTTCTCATATTGTTCATTTGTCAACAAATCTTCAATAATATTTTGAAGCTGATATTCTCCTAGAACTCCCCTCGACTTTACGTTACTCATTACTTTTTTCAAGTCACCAACACTTACCGCCAAATTTTGCATTTCTCCAAGCCCTTTATGAACTGCTTCCAAACGTTCGCTTACCTGTTTAAATGATTCTCCAAGTCGTTTTTCTAAAGTTTCGTTTAACTTCTCATCAACTGTTTTACGCATTTCCTCTAACTTCTTTTCATTTCCATCTTGCATTGTTTTTACAGATTTTTCTAATGAATTTTTAAGCTCAGAAATACGTTCACTATTGGCAACATTCTGAGTTCTTTGACTTTTTTCAAATTCTCCAAATTGATCTTTCAACCTATCTTTATAATCTTTTAACGCATCATTCAATTCTTTTTTAAATAAGTCAAGATTTTCTTTTAATTCTGATCGACTTTCTTTACTGTTAGAATCGATATTCTTTTGAAATTCAAAAAGTTTTTCTTCAATGGTTTTGCGAATAGCCTCTAATTTATCTTCGTTTGATTTAGTCAGATTAGTGAGTTGTTCAGAAAACGTTTGAGTAAACTTATTAAGTTGATTGCCAATTTCACTTCTCAAACTAGTTGCATTTTCAGCACTTTCTTTTCGATTGATTACAAATTCATCTTTCAGATTTTTTTCAGAATCCTTCAAATTTGAAGCAAGCGTGGCAATATAAGGTCTGATTGCAAATAATTCATTGATTGAATCTTTATTTACTTTATGCTTTAGAGATAGTATGATATTTGCAATTTGTAGAATTAACAAAACAATTATTAAAGTATATATAAAATACATATTATTGAAATGCTTTTTCTAATAAATCGTTGTACAATTTATTAATTGATTTACTTGTAAATGGATAAGCACTTTCATCTTCAAAGTCAATATTTTTTACCTTTTCTAGATATTTTGAGTAAAATGATTTCTTATCTTTTTCATCTTCATTAGCAGATTCCAGAATTTTACTTAATAATTTCATTAAAGCTTGAAATCCAACATTAGTTTGAAGAATATTCACTTTAGAAGTACTACCTAATTCCCAAAATGATTTATTATCTGCATTTGTCAAAGTATCTCTGACAGCTGAAAAGTAAGAATACATAATTCGCACAATCATTTTATCATTATTAGATGCATAATAAGGACGAAAAGGTAATTTATTTGGATTGTGTGTTAATGTTTCTCTTTTGTTATTGCGTTCAATTTCTGATTCCCGCTGATTCTTGCATATATTAAAGAGTATTGACTTCACCATCGTAGCTTGGGACAATGGAATATCCTCGCTGCGTTTATATGACCCCCCAACCAATTTAATACGATTATAGAAAGGAGATTTTTCTAATCCGTTTAATGCCAGAACTACCTCAAGTGCCGTTTTTTGTGGAGTATCATCTTTAGTTAATCCAAATAAACTAAATACTAGGTTTTCAGGAACCTTGGTTTGAGTTTTATTAATAGTTGAGAATATCATAGCTTGATATTCAAGAATTGGATCGATAAAAAAGGTTACAATAAGTTCTAAATCTTGCAATCGTTTTAAAACCAAAGTGCTCTTTTTTCTCTCGATTTCATCAATTGAATTTAGAATAGCCTCATTTAAACGTTCGATTGCTCTTTCAATTCCTTTTATTCTATGTTGACCATCAATTATTGTCAAAAAGACATCTCCGTTTTCTTTAATAAGTTCCTCTTTGACTATTCGGTTTAACTTTATAGTGGCATTTCCATCTGCATCTATAATGTTTTCATCTATCACTTGTTTAGGTATAGAAATTACTATGTTAGTAGGAAACATTGCTGTTGGATCATTGATTAAAAAATCTGCAATTTTTTCCACTTTTGCATTATTTGTTTTCCTTTGAATTTGAGGATTATAATCAGGGACTATTTGTTTTTGATCATCAAAAATCCGTTCATTTTCATCGACATCTTTGTATCCAACAATTAATCTTTCTGTATATTTAGTAAAATTACTTATTTGACTAAATTTAAAAACACCAAGTAAAAACTCTTGATTGTTTTGAATAACTTTTTTTGCACTTATAATATTGTCCATGTTATTCATTTTCTAAATCTTCTATAGCGTTCTGTAAATTTTGAACATTATTTACAATGTCATCAGCTAGACCAATTATATTCCTTGATTGCAATACAAACATTTTAACACCAATAGACCGAGCAAAAAAGAAAACAAAAATAGATGTGATTAACAATATAAAACTAGTTATGTAATTTAGTTTTGTATTTATTATAAACAGAGTTTGGACAATATATAAAGAAGCACTCAAAAACAAGAAAATCAATGCTATTGCCATAATCCTTCTTCTAATAATATGAAAATCAGGATAATCTTGTAATTGTTCTAATAGATAAGGCATCCCGGAAGTAATTATCCCAAATGAAATAATAGGTAAAGAACCGTTATTTAAAAATCCCAAAAATAATCCAGGTTGGTTTATGTTAGTTAGCACATTTAAAATTGCAACTGATAAAAAAGTAACAACAGGTAAAGACACAGTTATTAACTTCCATGTCACTAATTCCGAGCTTAGGCCAGTATTTTTTGGATTCGAAAATATCTTCTCAAAATTACTTTCATCACTTTTGTCAAAGAAGTAAATCCAGTCAATTTGGGAGTAGGTAGCTTTTTTCATTTAATTATGCTTTAAACAATTCACCTACTTTAAATTCCTTCAAATTGGATACTAACTGATACTTCTGAATTTTTTCCATGCTAGTTTTAAGCTTCTGGGCATCCTTATCTCCCAAACCTAGGAATTTTTGCATCATTCGGAGATTCGTTTTATCTTTAATATCAAACAAAAATGCAGTTTCACACATACTACTGAAGTCGAAAGACGGTTGGTTAAATTCTTCTATTCCCTGTGATAGTAATATTACAGATACGCCTTTTGATCTAATTTCACGAAGAATTTTTTCTAGTAAATCTTGGCTCTTTTTGTCTTTGAAAATAACATGAGCTTCGTCTATCAATAATACATAACGCATTCCTTGGTATTGACCCTCTATTGGAGCATTATCCATATTCATGAATGTATTATAAATGTAGTTAATAATAAGAAAGACAGAGGTAAATCTAACGGATTTAGGTAAATCTCCGGATAAGCTTAAATAATAATTAGTGTTTAAAAATTCGTTTTTCGAATCAGATTTATTCTCAAATAATTCCAACTCACTTAAACTTTGAAGAATTTCCTTCAAGGTACTTGCTTTATCGCCTTCCATTTCAATAACCTTGTCATAAATCTGTTTGATGGAAGGGTATTGACCATTTTTCATCGAGAAAAACACATCCCTAGTTGCATCTTTTAATGTCTGCTGTTGGTTTTTACCAATATTACTATAGCTTGTAATAATATCCACAAACTTATTAATTCCCATTATTTTGTTCTTTTCATTTACATTGTCAATAAACGAAAGAGGATTTATTGGAAAAGGCTTGTGTGGAGCTTTAATTAATGTGGTTTTAGTCGATGTGAAAAATGAGCTATTTTTCTTTTCATCTTCCTCTGTAATTCCCTTAAAGTCTAAAAAGATAAAATTCACCGCACCGTTACTTTCATCATTAATTTGCTTCAATAAATTATTAGCAAAAAAGGTCTTTCCTGTTCCTGAATTGCCTGCTACAGCTACGTGCGCATTATTGTGAATTGAAGTATCATTCAAATTGAAAAAGATGGGTTCATCATCAAAAGACTTACCAACCAATATTTTAATTTGTTCAGCAAAGTAACCTTTATTGACAATTCTATTTTTTCTTGTCTGTTCATCCCATAAAATTGCATCTAATGAAACTTCATTTTCTTCTAATGTCTCTATTCCTTTTTCTATATGTTCCATTAAAAAATCAAGGCCTGAATAATTTTTATTTTCCTCAAATAATTTATTCATTAATTGTAATCCATGGTCTATGTGTATTTTAATATATTTAGATATATCTTTATCCGTTTTATAAATATTGTAATGCTGGCAAATTAAAGCGATGTAATAATGTCGATAATTACCAAATAAAATATCATCTTTGTACTCTTTACCCTTACTATCCTTTAAATCATCTTCTAGCGATAATTTAATTCCTTTTGATAAAGAATAAGCAAAAGCTATTCTAGAAACAATATTCTCTGTTCCTAGATTTAATTTTCTTGTTAATTCCTGAACTACAATTTTATTTTCTTCTGACGTTCTTAAGTTAATTAGCATTGTACATTCTATTATATGTAGATAAAAATTCTGAGGGATCCTTTGCTAAAAACTCACTACTATCCTCATGAACATTATGGATAAGATAAGTTTTTTGAATATGTGGTGCTAAAATATTGAACTCTTTTTCTGTTAATTCTTTGTTTATTAACGGAAAAATAACTACCTGCCGTGAAATATTTGGATAAAAGTACTTTACAATATTTTCTGCATGCTGCTCATCGAATTTTTGCATCGGAGAATCTATAAAAACTGGAAATTCAATATCAGATTCTTCAACTAACCCTCGGAGTAAAGCTGTAGCATACATTTGTTGTTCTCCTTTTGACAACGATTCTTTTCTAATTTCTTCCCCTCTTCCATTTTTTAAAATAATGTCTATGTCATCTCCAATAATATCTACTTCAACTTTTTTAATAAATCCTCGTTTATGCATCAAGGTTTCAAGGCCTGTTAAAATCTGTTCTTCTAAAGACTCTTTTTTCTTGGCTTTGAACTTCGTAATAAAATCCTTCAAATTCGAGATGTTTCGACTTATAATGTCATCTTTTTGTTTATTACTCTTGGAAACACTTAATTTCCTTGAAAGTTCTTCGATTTTTTTACCTTTTTGTATTTTCTCGTTTTGAAATTCTCCAATTTCTCGATTCAGTGAGTCAATAGTATCTTCAATACGAGCAACCTCAATTTCCAAATCATCTCTTTGTTTTCTAAAATCTGCAATTAATGGATCTTCTTGGTTTGCTTCGGCGTCCTTTATTTTCTTTTTTATAGAATTTAATTCATTTTTTGTTTGATTGAAGTCTCCAGTTAATCTTTTAAAAGATTCTTTAAAAGAAGATTTCAAATTCGAGTATAATGCCATTAACTCATTCTTTTCTGAATCTGAAAACTCATGTATAATTTTAAAATCATCAGGTAATTGAGGAGAATCACTAAAAAAGTGTTTTCTAATTAATTGTTCAAACGATTCCGCATAAAAAGTATGAACATTGTGATCAATCACTAAATTAGAAGGTCTTGGAACGTTTAATAAATCTGTTAAAATTTTATTCGTAATACCTTTTACATTTTCATCCTTGAACTGTGCTGTTTTATAATTAGACTCATTATCTAATTGCTTAGCTACATTCAAAAATTCTTCACCAGCTATCGCAAAAGGTATAATATCATATGATTCCCTCAAACTATTTTGTAATTGAACAAGTCTAGAATTTAAACCTTCTTCTTGATTTTTTAGATAATTCAATTCTTCAACTGTTATCGAACTACCAGCCTTGATTAATTTCTCTTGGATGTCTCTAGACTCCTTAGTCTTTTCATTCTTCTTCTCTCTTAATTCTGCAATTTCCCCCTCTTTCTCTTCAATCAAACTCTCACACTTGAAAACTTCTGCCTTCAACTGTTCAAATAAAGATTTCTCCGCAGCACTTGCAGAATCTTGCCTTAATTTTAATTGTAAATTCTCAAGTTCCTTTTTTATATCCTCATATTTTTTAATACCCAGTACTTCGGAATAGGCTTGACTCAATTTGCGTCTTTGCTCAATTGTGTTAACTTCAGCTAAACTGACAATTTTTTCTGCATCAAAAAAGAAAAATTTAGCAATCTCAATTGGCATTATAAATTCCCTGATAAACATATCAGGACCAACTTCTTTAGCCAATTCATTTGAATAACCGTCGATTAAAATCTCAACTTCGTCATTTACGCTTGTTTTAGTATTATAACTTCGCTTGACAACAATTTCTTTACATGGCACCTCAGGAATTTCCACATCTGTAAATGTTATAGAAACATGGAAATTATAATCTTCAGTTGACCCGGCCAATCTATTCAAGGAATTCTTTATGTATTTATTATATCCGCCTTGATCAGCAATTTCTTTTTTATAAATCTCATCCACTTCTTGCATATTTCGTCCGTACAGACACCATACTAAAGACATCAAAAACGTAGTCTTTCCAAATCCATTTCTGCCTGATACAATAAATAAATTTCTTGAATCTGGTGTAGATAAATCAATAATATTGGATCCTTTGTATATCCTATAATTAAACAGTTCTATTTCTTTTATTACCATTATTCAGATTTTGTAGAATTTTCATTAATTACCTCGATAAACTGATCAAGTCTATTCTCAATGTCAACTTGTAAGCCTTTCTTTCTAATCATTAATGTCTTCGTTTTTTGTAAAGCTAACAAATCTTGAATTAATTCAACATCTTTAGGTTCAGATATGCAAGATTGTTTTAATAAATCTGATTCTTGCTTGAATTTCTCTTCATGTTTAGTCATATCTAGTTTTATTTTATAAATCTTATTGTAAATGTCTGATACTCTTGTTTTAAAAAAACAATCTCTAAACCAATAGAATTGTATCAAAACCAATTCCTGATGAGTAATCAATTCAATCTTCTCTTCTTTTTGGATTTTTTTCTGTGCTTCTAAAATTCTAGTTAGAAGTTCTACACGTGTTTGAAATTTATATGGGCCCCATTTATCATCATCTATTGTCCCATTTCTCCGCCTTTTCTGTCTATAAATTTCGGGATTATCCCTAGTTTCAATTAGGTAATTTCTGATTTCAACCAGCGGCTCCATCCAATCTTCACCATTAAAAATCAATCCCTCCATACTTTTGTCTTTTGCAACTACAGTGCATACCCAACACCCAAATCTACTTTGCCCGCAACTTGGTGTAGTTTCATCAATAACTAAAGGACAATCCCCACTATTTGCATTTCTGTAAAGAGTCACTAACTCTTTGTGAGTTCCTGTCCATGGTGGTGGAACCTGGTTTAAATATTGCCAAAGCTCATTTGTTTCAACATCTTTAATTGGGGCATAAACATAGGCATTTGGTAAAGAGTGCTTTCTTAGTCTTTGTCTCCTAATTTCGTGTTTTTTAATTGACGCTGCCCTAGTGGAACTTTCCGCTGATCGGGTACCTAATAAAATAATCGCTTCACCGTTCTCATTAATTTTTTCAAGTATAAATCTAGTGGTTGGATTAATTTTCAATCGTTCTGTACACCATCTGTAAAATTTATTTGGAGCGGGATAACCTAATCCTATTGACCTCACCCAAAAACTATCTTCCATTTTAGGAGTTGTCTCATGTACAGTAATTGGTAATTGTTGTTCGATAGCTGCTTTTTGTATTCTTTTTAGTGTTTTACTAATAAATTTTACAATTCTCGGATTTTCAACTAGTGTATCATTGCAAACTACATAAATTCTTCTATTTAGCAGGATTGGGTCTATTTTCTTTAATGAATTCCAAACTAATTGAAGCAACATTGTACTATCCTTACCTCCACTAAAACCAATAATCCATGGTCTGTTAGAATTTTCGTCGTATAGATATTGATCAATAATTTCTGATTCTATATGCTGTATATTCAAAGCCATTACTTCTATCCTTTTCTACTTTTCAAATTTAATTGTTGCTGTAAACTTAATTACATTGTAATCAATTGCTAATTTAAATATCTTAAATCATACATTTGCATTTTTTCCAAATTTATTTGGAAATCTTTTAATGTGAGATGAACTTTTTGTTAATGGCTGCAATGGTATTATTCAAAAAATACGGTAGAAATTACCCGTAATAAAAAATAGTATTCTACAACTTAGCAGAACTCCCCCCTTCCCTATTAATTCAGCACAACTTTGCGGTGTGAATGGCGCTAATTTGAATAACGACAGACCTTCCATCCCCCGAAAGCATCAATTTGAATTCTATAAGGATGAAAGGGGTTGGTACATCTATTTTCCGAAATTTTTGCAGCAGGGTTTGGGCACGAAAGCCAACCAAGAAATGTTAGCCGGTGCGGACAAAATATTGGATTTGCTGAGTAATCGTGTCGACCGAATTGAGCTTACGATTTCGGAAGTGTAACTAGTTGACATTTTTCATCTTAGCGATGAATTCCTATTTGCTCATTTTACTGGACCTCGAATAACTCACCATGGTATTGTGAATTCCGTGCACGCTCTTATCAAATCGTTCCACACGGTTCACTCGCAACCTCTCGGCCATCTCTTCCACGCGGTGTTCGGTTCCGTAATAGGAAAATTCATGGGTAGAATCCGATTAGTTCCATTCTACCTCAATGGCTACTTCGTTTCTGCGATTCACAACATCCCAAGGTGCGTTGTAACCCATATACATATAGCTCCCCTTGCTTTTAACTCCTTGTTTCTCCAGTTCTTGTTTTAGCTTATCGCAATATTTTCGAATATCTCGGTCCGAAGAATATCCTCCAAACCTAAGAACAGCCAACGTTTTGGATGCTTCTTCAGCAATGACTACGCCTGCGCCCAAGGGCCTTGGAAGCGCATGTTTTGAGTATTGTTTAGGCATCACAAAATACATGGAGGCGGAATCTCCCATCGACATCACCACTGGTGCCGTCATGGCAATCTTTTGATTGTTTTCGTTTCCTCCAAAAATGTAATTGGCAATAGTCCGAAATCCCTGGCTGCCCGAATTTTCAAACGAATTGCTGTTCAATGAAGTTTTCGCCACCACCATGTTGGGGTATTTTCGTACTTCAACATCGCCGTACGTTTTCAAAACCTCGTATTCCGGCATTTCGATTCCTTTACTTTTAAATGAAACGATCATCACTATGGCAACGGCTACTGCACCAACGGTTAAAATTATTCCTATTATTTTTGGCATGACTTAAAGTAAACAATCAAACGGAATTAAAGTTGGAGGTTAAATGCCTAACTTTCAATTATCTTGCTATGGATTTCCTTTTTACACCGTTCCAATAATTCTGACTAAGCAAATCCACCACAACCTTGTAATTCTCACCCTTCCCTATTAATTCAACACAACTTTGCGGTATGAATGCATCTAATTTGAATAACGACAGACCTTCCATCCCCCGAAAACATCAATTTGAATTCTATAAGGATGAAACGGGTTGGTACATCGATTTTCCGGAATTTTTGGAGCAGGGTTTGGGCACGAAAGCCGACCTGGAAATGGTGGCCGGTGCGGATGAAATGTTGGATTTGTTGAGTAATCATGTCGACCGAATTGAGCTTACGTTTTCGGAGGAAAACATCCCTCATCACCGATTTCATTTGAAAATGATTCACAATAACGAAGTGGGCGCCACCTATTCAACGAATGTACCAGAAGTGCCCGAGGTTTGGTTGTGTAATGTCACCAAAGTTATCTTCGGCGGATACCATCCCCAAGAAATATTTGTGGTGTAAAGAGCGTGCGTGCTTCCACCTTGTGTTAAACTTAAGGTCACAAATTGTGACCTTAAAGATTGCCACTCTGCATCCTTTAGCTGAAAGCAAAAGTTCACAGGTAACCGATCACTATTTCTTTTTACTGATTGTGTAAGAAATTGCTGCCTAATTGGCAAAAATTAGTGACTTCGTAATTAAAAACTTTGTAAAGAAAAAGGCAATAAAGTAAATTTACGTTTATAATGGAATTAAAGAGGTCCTTGGTTGAAGAAATTCAAAACATAATCAGTGCATCACAAGCTAGAGCCATTCGTTCAGTTGATACCGAAAGAGTGCTAATGTATTGGCAAATTGGAAAAGTTATTTTTGAAGAAGAACAGCAAGGAAAGGATAGGGCAGGTTATGGTGATTTTTTAATTAGAACGCTTTCCGAAGTCTTAGTATTGCATTATGGAACAGGTTTTTCGTATCGCCAATTAAATTTGTTTCGTCAATTTTATAGAATGTTTCCAATTGTGAACGCACTGCGTTCACAATTAAGTTGGACACATTATCGTACACTTATTCGCATTGAAAATCAAGACAAAAGAGATTTTTATATAGCTGAAGCCGATAAAAACAATTGGACAGCTAGGCAATTAGAACGTCAAGTAAATAGTCAATTATTTGAAAGATTATTGCTAAGTAATGATGTACAATCAGTATTAGCTGTAGCTCGAGAAGAAAAACTGCCAGTTGACGCGAAAGAAATCATTAAAGACCCAATGGTATTAGAGTTTTTAGGTTTAAAACGAGAAGCTGCGTATTATGAAAAGGATTTAGAAAATGCCATAATCACTCATTTGCACGATTTTATTTTGGAATTGGGGAATGGATTTGCTTTTGTTGCAAGACAAAAACGAATCCATATTGAAGGTGATGAATTTTATATTGACCTAGTATTCTTCAATAGACTTTTACAGTGTTTTGTAATTATTGAGATAAAAACAACAAAGCTCACGCATCAAGATATTGGTCAATTGCAGATGTATGTGAATTACTATGATAGGTTTGAAAAACAAGATTTTGAAAATCCAACAATCGGTATTTTACTATGTACAGATAAAAATGATGCGGTTGTAAAAATTACCTTGCCAGAAAATAACAATACAATTATTGCCAGCAAGTATCAACTTTATCTCCCAACTGAACAGCAATTGATAGAAGAAGTGAAAAAGGAAATTGAGAAATTAGATAAAGAGAACAATTAATAACACATTCTAGTAAATATTCACACACAACTTTGTGGTACGAATAAAATACATCCCATTTTAATCAACTCTACCCTATCTTCGAACCGCTTTATGATTGTTTTTATTGGGGATATTCATGGCCGCGACATTTGGAAAGATATCGTACTTCAAAATCCAGCCGCGCATACTTTCGTGTTTTTGGGAGATTATTTCGACTCCAAAGAAGCCATTTCCGGACCCAACCAAATGCAAAACTTCCTCGAAATTCTGGAATTCAAGCGCAGCATACCGTCCCCCAAGAACGTAATTCTGCTCTTTGGAAATCACGACTATCACTACATGCCCTGGCACACGCGTGAACCGTATTCGGGATATCAAAAATCCTATGCAGCCAAAATTCAGAAACTTCTCGTCGAAAATTTCCATGAATTGCAAATGGCCTATGCTGCCGATGATTTACTCTGCTCTCACGCGGGTGTTTCGCATATTTGGATGAGCCGTAATATTGGACCGGAGGGTTCTATAGGGGGATGGAATAGCGATAATCCCGAAGTTATATCCCTCAAAATCAATGAGTTATTCAGAAAGAATCCCAAAAAATTCGACATGCAAGGATTTGAATCCAGTGGAAACGAACCTCAGCAAACTCCCATTTGGATCCGTCCGCCCGCATTGGTTGAAAGCAATAAAAATACGTTAGAAAATCACGTTATCCAAGTTTTTGGTCACACACAAGTGAAGGATTTGGACGCCACCCTGAGTAAAATTCAGCAGGAATGGAACAATAAGTACTATCCGGTTGATTCGTTGGCACTCGGAATTTATTGGGTTTGGATGGATCAACAAATGGAATGGCGGCGGGTGGATTGATTTAGCCTTTCCAACTTCACCTGCAAAATGAAGGCAATCACCTTTTAACATAAATGTCATTAGCTACAATACAAGCACTCGTGGCGGGCAATTCTTTGGCCGTGGAAGGGACAATCTTCGTCGTGAAGGATTTTCGGGGGATAGTATTGTCCGGCTGAATTGAAATGGCCATACAGAATGGTCCTATTTCCTTTCGAAATCGCATCGCGGTTCTCTACTGGGCGTACCATGTTTTGTATTTCCTGCAAAAAATAATTGAAGATAAAATCGTACTCCGCGTAACCAAGCATGATTTGAGGATGCTGAAAATAATGCGATTTTTTCACCAAATGCTTCACTACCAATATAAAAATGATCCATTGCTTCCAAATCAGATTCGTAGTTCGGGGGATGTATATAGTACCTACAGCCTCCGCATCCCTGTCCCCCCAAAACTCCAATATAGTAAATTGCTCGGGTGCATATTCGCAAATTCGGTATTCGAAGGTATAGTCGCGACAGTTATAATATTGAACCTTCAATACGGGTTCCCAAACATGTTGAGCGTTGTTTAAAATAACATGAGCACGAAGCGGAGCTTTAGTGTACGCGAAATACTTTTGATAATTTCCGTATAATTTCCGGACAAACAACAGAAAATAACGATCAGTAATGCTGTGTTTCTGGGTTGAAATCCATCCCCATTTCGTAAGTTGGAACAAAATTCTAAATACACAAATCAACAGCGACCGATTGACAATCAGTGGCTTGTAAAAGGCGTTAATAAACGCTCGTTCAATGGTTATTGCGTGGTTCATAATTTCCGTTGTTTTTGGCTCGAAGCCCGCATCATTTTACCACCGTAGCTGGAATTGAGCTCGGTTGGTGACCAGTTGGTCTCGTGATACATTTACAAAGATAATGAATTTGTTAGAATTTGCCGATGGTGCATTTTGTCACCCCAACCCTACCCCTTCCAGGTGCCGCCGTATCGGTAATGGGGTTCCGATTTAGATTTAATGCAGCAATCGGTGCAAACAAAAATCCAAATTTTGCCTTTTTGCAACTGAATTCGATACATGGTCGAAAAATGCTGAAAACACAGCGCACAAGGTTTGGTTTTCATGAATTATTATAATCGATTTCGTTTCCAATCTACCGAAATTTCAGATCCTTCAGCAATGAAAACCGAATCGGGATCCACGGCATAATTGGCCATAATCAGATTTTCCCATCGGGCTTTCAGGAAGGTTTTCATATAAACTACTCCACTGTCAGTGATTCTTTAATTACAACTCTTCCACTTTCCAATTAATTTTTTTGGGAGATAACAGTCCACAAAAAGTTAATTTCAGTTTGTCACCTTTACTTTTTTTTTCAACCCAATACAATAAAGATCCATAATCAACTACAACATGATATAATTTATTATCATTCTGAAATTCATCTAAACTCATTATTAATTTAAATCTGTTACCTCCAAGGCTCATAATATTTACAATACTTCCGATGGTTGATTCTCCAATTGCAACTTTTTTCAGATCCGTTATTCTATTTTCATTCATAATTAATTTTTAACTTTTGGGAGTTTAATCTCTTTCACACATTAAATTTATCGCAAAAATTTCAAATAATTAGTATACTTCAACTAAAGTTAAATTATTCATTACGATTACTTAGACATGCAATATTCTTTAATCTTTTCATAGGCATTGTCGTAACCCAACTCTCCAGCTTTGGATAAATCTAAACACCCATTTTCTTTTTGACCAACATTAATTTTGGACATACCTCTGTAAAAGTAAGCATTTGCGTATTGGGGATTGATTTCAAGCGATTTATTATAATCCAAAATAGCTCCTATTAAATCGGACGATTCTTCTTTGGCTACAGCAGAATTATAAAACTCAACCTCTTTCTGACTCCAACATACTGAATATATTAAAGTAAAAAAGAGAATGGAAATTGTTTTTTTCATTTTATGAATAACTTAAAATGTTGTACAAAACTAATTGAATTTTGAGTGATGATATCTTAACTTATTATAAGATCATCCAGAAAAAAAGTTAAACAACTTCAACAAGCTACTCAATTGGGAAATCAAAGGCACATCCGTGGCTATCGTCCGACCTTCCATCCCCCGAAAACATGAAATACATTTTCAACAAGTAAATTTTTACATATACAAAACGGTTTGCATCGGATATTGATTTGAAATTTCACTAAAATGCAGTGTTTTTATTTTTCTGGGGACGAAATAGCGTCCAACTTAAAATTCCTGCAACTAAAAATAATACCGCAGCGAATGCAATAGCATTGGATGGCGTTTCGCCCAAAATGTTGCGATAAATCGAACCAAAAGAAATGGTTTCAATCAACATCGGTATTACAATCATCATATTTATGATGCCCATATACACACCGTATTTTTCTTTGGGAAGCGATTCCACCACCATCAAATAAGGCACACCCATGATACTAGCCCAAGCTATACCGAGCCCTACAATATTTACCAACTGAAGAGATTGAAGGGAAGTTTGCGACATAGAATACAATCCTAAAGCCGCTAATAACAAAGCAAAACTGTGCACTTTGTATGCCGAAAATCGCGCTAAAACCCGCATCAACAAGAGGGCTACAACAAAAGTGATGATATTATACGTGGCATTGAGCAGACCGCTAAAACTTACTGCCTTGGTAAAGTTCTCATGTTCGTTCATGGCGGTTCCAACTGGAATTTTATACACGGTTTCTGCTAGCGATAGCGAAGAAAATTGCCAATAAACAAAGAGTGCATACCATTGAAACAGGTATAACAAGGCTAATTTCCACATAATTTTGGGCATCCCTTTTATGGCCAAAACTACATCAATCAAAGGAGTAAAAAATCCTTTAGAGCTATCCCGCAGATGTTGTAACTCCTGGTCCGATGGAGGACTTTCCTTCGTTTTATACATCGCCCATAACACAGTAGAAATTGAGGTGATTCCTCCAATCAAAAAAGCCAAATACACCCAATATGGCAATCCGTTGGATGTTAGTTGTTTGAGCCAATTGCTTTTTTGAAAAAAATATAAACAAAGATTCGCTAAACTGATTCCAAATCCGGTGAAAAAACTCTGTATCAGAAAACCTCTACGTTGTTCAGAAATAGGTAAAATATCGGCAACAAATGCACGATAAGGCTCCATCGCTGTATTATTTCCCGCATCTAAAATCCACAAAAGTCCGGCAGCCATCCAAATGCTTGAACTAAATGGAAACGCGAACAACGCCAAAGAACACAATATTGCCCCGATTAAAAAATACGGCTTCCGTCTGCCAAATCGAGGATGCCAGGTTTTATCGCTAAATGCACCAATGATGGGTTGAACCAACAATCCGGTCATGGGCCCAGCTAAATTCAACAACGGCAGTTCATCGGGATTGGCGCCCAATAACATGTATATGGGATTGATGGCGGTTTGCTGTAACCCAAAGCTGTACTGAATTCCAAGAAACCCAAAATTCATATTCCACAGCTGCCAAAAACTAATTCGATTATGAGTCTTGAGCATGATATTTCAAATTATGATGAAAATCAATCCAAGCATTGGCTTTTTCTTTTTTCGAGCTAATCAGTTGATGCTCTATTTCTAATACCTGTTCAATAAATGGATCATTTATTTCATTACCCCGATTGCGCTCTTCACGTAATTCTCGAGTTTCATGATAATTGCGCGACATAAACAAATGAAAATCTGTTTGGTCCAAATAAAATGCATAGGTGCCTTCAATGATAAGTGCGTCTACCTCTTCTATTGATAGTTGGATTTGCTCTATAAAATTTTGATAATAATGCACTTGGGGCACAACAATAGTACTATCTTGGCTTTTGAATGATTGTATAATATGATTCAAGCGATCAATATCCACCTCAGTCGTACCTACATGATTAATATCCAGCAAACGTTTCTGATGATTTGGGGTTGGTGGTAAAAAAAAGAAATCATCCATGTGCAGAACTAAGGATTTTTTCCCTTTTTGTTCAAATGCTTTTTTCACTGCAGCTGACATATAAGTTTTACCACTTCCGGATTCACCTGCAATTGCCACTACTAGTTTTGGTGTACTTAATAAATATTCAAAAACAGCTATTAATTCAAAAGAAGCTGTTGTATTGAGTTTCGTATCGTCAATCTCTTCACCTATCATAAATTAAAAATATTGTGTATTTGTTTCTCGGTTGCACATAGGAATAAATAACCAGAGGCAGAAAAGCAAAGTTCCTTTTTACCTCCTGGTTTGCAGTTATCCATTGATATATATTCTGAAAATTGCATGTTATCTCTAGCACGCAAAAATTGTTCGTAATTCTGACGTAATTTTTGGGTTATTTGGGGATGGTTTTGAGATGTGAGTCCCAATCCTAAAACACCAGTCATTACTGGCCAAGACCCACCATTATGAAAATGATAGGGTTGATTTTTAAATTGGTAATTGTATTGTTGCTCTAAAAGAATCCAATCGGGTTGACTGGGTTCAATTACAGGCCAAAATGCGGGAATAAAACCTGTAACATCAGGATCCATTTCCTCAAAGGTTTTATGGGTATCCGTTATATTATTGCGATAACCCTGGGGATAATCGTTTATAAATTGTTGAACCGTTGAAACTACATCGGCACTTTTGAATCCACAAAGCAAGGCCAACCCATTGGCCGCAGCATCCCAATATGTTGAATATCGAGCGGAATCAAAAGCCGCTGGGAAAAATCCCAATTGCTTTTGCTGCCAGATCGATTTGGCTCGAGTGTGAACTGCTGAGTTATTTGAATTGGTTTCTTTTGTAAAATTGTGACGAATGGCGTTTAAAACTTCTATTTTTTGGGATTGAAAATTCGTTTCTTCAGGCCAGATTTGCAAAAACAAATGAAGGGCCAAATACCGCAACAAGTTGTCGTAAAGCGTGTAACCTGAAATTATATATTCATCGGCCCAGTTGCCACCGAGTGGCGTGTAAATTAGACTTCGAGCGTTGAACTCCCAAGCCGTTAACAAATTCAACGTTTTTAAAAGCTGGGGTTTCAGTTGATGTTTCAACTCTTCGTCATGATCGATATTTAAATAAAGACAGGTTTGAATAATCCACCATGTTTGGGCATCAACACGTCCTACGAGTGTTCCGTAACTAACCAATGCCTCCCCCGAAGAAGAAACACCTACATTTGATGGAATCAACCCATTCTCTTTTTGGTGTAATGCCAAGGTTAAAATACTTCGCTTAATTACGGGATAAAGTTCTGAAACTTCATGTAAACAAACGGCTAAAGCAGTAATTGCGCTATCGCGCGACCATACTCGTCCGTAATTCTCTTCGCTGTTCGCTGTGGCTAAAAATCCCAAATCATGGGAGCTTTTTCTCAATATTTCTATGGCTTCTTTTTTGTACACTGCGTAAAAATTGGTTTAGATAAAAGCGTATTATGGAACTTATTGGGGTTAAATGAAACTAAATAAATTCTAGAAAATGAAATAGGAAACAAATTAAGTGTCCAGAATTTAATTGGTAAACAGATTATCGTTTGGATGTGAAACTATTTACAAATCAACGAAATCCCAATCTTTTCAATGAAAAAAGGGCGGGCGCCGAAGCACCCATCCCTTTTAACAAAAAAAGCATTAAAAATTATAACGAATACTGATAGCAGTAGAACGTCCAGCAATGGAACGGGCTCTTACATAATTGGTAGTATTTTCGGAAATTGATCCTTCTTCAGATTCTGTAACTCCCAATTGATTTAATACGTTGTTAGATTGTAACATCACATTGAAATTCTTAATCGGAGACCAAGAAATGTAAGGATTCACGTAGAAATATCCCGACATTACCAATTCATTATTGTCTTGGGCGAAAGAACTTCCTGTACCAATTACGCTAGCACCTAATTGTAAATCTTTGTTGAAATTATAAACTGGAGTAATGCTGTAAATAATGGGCGCCTGACGACGTGGAGTTTTTCCTACATTACTTGGAGTAACTTCGTCTGCAGCAATTTTAGCTGAAGTATATGTCATGTTACCATAAATCTGGAAGTTTTTAATTGTATATCTCGCTTCCAATTCTAAACCCATTGCATTGTAGGTACGATCGAAGAATTTTTGAGTAGTAGCTTCGTAGTTTTTTTCATCGGTTTGAGCAAAAAATGCAGTAGCGTTCAACATCAAGTTATTTTTACGCATTTTGTATCCCAATTCAGCTTGAGATGTGAAGTCCACTACATTATTCGCAGCAGTTAATCCACCTTGCTGATTCAAGTATGTTCCAAAAAGAACGCGGTCAGCGCCTGCACGACCACCTTTAGAGTAACGTCCAAATACAGCACTTTGCTTATTCAATTGGTAATTTGCACCTAACGAGTAAGACAAATAATTCCAGTTGTAATTTACCACACTCGATTTATTATTATCGATCATTGATACACTTTTTTCAACTTCTGAAACTTGTCCATTTCCATTAATATCGTTCATAGGCGACTGTACAGCACCCGCATAGGTACCATTTGCCCAACCCATATCATAACGAGCACCCACAGATAGAGTAAGTTCATTGCTAATTTCGATATCACTATTGAAGTAAGGCGCTAAGATATCGTAGTTTACGTTATAGTTGCGTTGGCAACAGTTACCCCAAGCAGGTACACCGTAGGCTACCAACCCATTTTCGGTTAATGCGGTGTTGGTGCCATTTGAATCGATTCGATTGATATTGATGAGTTGTGAATATCCGTTTTCCGCGTCAGCAGCACTCATCAAATAAGAATTCCAAAGCCACGACATATTTAATTTTTGGTTCGCTTGGTAAACTCCAAAGTTGATGTTCCCGAATGAAGTTTTCTTGTTGATGTTATAGTCGTTGGTAAACGTATTAAAATTATTTAGTTTGGTATTGAATAAGTGCATCAACATTAGAGTTTTACCTTCATAAATAGAACCATCTTGATTGGTTAATGCAAAAGTATTACCGGCACCAGCCAAACCCGATGCAATTGATTCTGTTGTACCAAAATTAGCAGGGAATGGTGCAACAAAACGACCATTTACACCAGCAGAACGCGTTCTACCCGTGATAGTCCAGTCATTTCCAAGGTCGAATTTAAATTCTGAACCAATTGACGTGTAATTAGATGTCATGCCATCATGAATATTTACCATTTCTGGTTGATTAGCTTCGTTCAATGCGATTATATTCGACATAAACGGAGTTTGCAAACCTCCATTTAAAGCATTGTATCCATCTACAGAACCCCAAACGGGAGCATCATTTGTACCACTAACGGTCATTGGCATCGGCATGTATGCTGCGGTATGATCACGCAGTGCTTTTACATAGACTTTAACGTAACCTTTATCAAATTCCTTCAATAAATTAGCTTTGAACTGACCACCATCATTTCCGTTAAATCCGATATTACGTGGTCCAACACCTTGACGATAAAATCCTCCCATGTGCAAGTACAATCCACTTCCAACTTTAGTTCCATACTCCATATCGGTACGAAAATTTCTGTAATCTACACCTATTGAAGAGGAAATTGATCCACCTTCTTTGCGTCCGTCTTTAGAAATGAAGTTGATAATACCTGCTGGGGAATTAGAAGCCAAAGTAGAAGCAGATCCACCGCGAACCGATTCAATTCTTCCAACAGTGGCATCAGCTCGAACAAATTGATCTTGGGTTCCAAATGCAATATCCCCAAACTGAAGAACGGGCAATCCATCTTCTTGGATCAATAAGTATTTCGATCCACCAGTTGCTAAAGGCACACCGCGTACTGATAGATTGGTATTACCTTCACCAGCAGACGACTCGGAACGAATACCTGGAATTTGACGAAATATTTCTGATGTGGTTCTTGGAGCTAATTTTTCAATTTGCTCTGCTCTTAGAGTAGAAATTGAAATGGATGAATTAATGGCCGCCTTGGGGTTGGTAACACCGGTCACCACCACTTCACTGATGTTTTCAATAGAATCTTTTTGCGGCCCAACTTGGGCTTGGGAATTTTGAATCATCCCGAAATGCAACAACAATAAACCTGCCGTTGTTTTGTAATTCAAGTAGTTTTTTCGTTTCATATTGTACGATTTAGTTAAGGTTTCAGCTCGGCAAGTTAAATCTGTTTGCCAAATACGAAAACGCTAAAAACCGGATTTTAAACCGCAATCGTTTGCACAATCGTTTGTGCAATCGTTTGCGGTTGATAACTTTTTTTCTGAAATATTAGAATCAAGAAAAAAATAAGCATATTGTAGGCGTGAAAACTTGGACCATAAAAGATCTTGCACAATTATTAAATGTGAGTCCCTCTACTATTTCTCGTGCACTAAATAATCACCCGGATATCAGTATTGAAATGCGAAATCGCGTGCAACAACTCGCTGAAGAACTTCAATTTAAACCCAATAGTTTTGCCGCAAATTTTAGAAAAAAACAAACCAAACTCATTGCCATAATACTACCCAAAATTTATCACTCTTTTATTCCAGATGTAATTGAAGGAATAACCAAACGACTGAATAGCGAACAATTTCAAACATTGATTCTAATTACCGAAGACCAACTTGAAAAAGAAATTGAAGCCATTAAGCAATGTTGTGACATGCGTATAGATGGTATTTTACTTTCAGTAAGCAACCAAACCAAGGATCTAAGCCACTTAGAAATTTGCAAAAAAATGGGTATTTCCATTGTCCTTTTTGATAATATTTTAGAAACGGAAGAATACTCAACTGTGCATATTGATGAAATTGCTGCTGCTCAACAATGTGCTCGATATTTAAACAATCAAGATGTTCAGGAGATAATTGCCATTTATGGACCAGCAGAATTAAGTATTTCACAGAAGCGTAAATTGGGTTTTAATAGCGCTTTACATCCCCAAAAGAAAACACTAGAATACCATGCAAATAATTCTCAACAGGCCTATGAGTTTGCCGATCTTCAGATTCGAAGGAATCCTCAAATTTCATTTTTTGGAATCACCGACGAGGTTTTGCATGGTATTATTAAAGCAATTAAAGAGCACGACTTATCCAAAAGTTGCACAGTGATTGGCTTTTCAGATGGATTAACTTTACCATTCCTTCACAGGGAATTACGCTATATTTTTCATAACGGTAAATCGATTGGTTTTACCGCTGCAGAGCAAATATTAAAATGCATCAATGAAAAAGATTCACCGCTAATGCATTTAGAAATTCCTGTGAATTTATGCTAGTTAACTTTAGATTTACAGCAACTTATAATTCAAGTTCCCACCCATCTTTTAACAAATCCAATAATGTACTCAATTGGGGTATCGATGGCAAATCCGTGGCTATCGTGCGACCATCCATCCCCCGAAAACATAAGCGTTCTTGGTTATAGCGAGCCACCGCCGTGCTTAACTTGCCATAGTCGTTTAAAATCCGTTGGTGACAATTCGGGTGAAACAAATTCTTGCGAACGGCACGGGCAAATTCCCGATTCGATTCCTCAATTTCCGATTCTGTGGCCTGAACGCCCATTACTTGGGCTTCTGGAAATTCAGAGATGAACATGTCTGTGTAGAACCCTTTTAATTGGTGTTGATCGAAGAACGATTTTGCAAAGCACCAGATTCCAACTAGCTCTTTGTTTTGGAGGATGGGCGCAAAACGCTGGTCGATGATGGTTTGGTAAAAATGCAATAATCCGTGGTGAAATCCGTGTCCCAAAAATAGGATTCGTTGGTGTTTCAATATGAGTTCTTCGAGTTTTTGGGGATGAAAATCCTGCCTGATTTCTGTAAATCCTCTGTCGCGATAAATTTCGATTAAGAAATCGGTACTAGGATCTTCGGGATGGATTACGAGTGTCTGTTTTTTCATGTTTTCCTATTTATTTACTTACCTCACCCTAAAAGGGGTGAGTAAATAAATAGGGAAAAGAGCAATGATGTGAACATTAAATTACGGCATTTAACTCCCTTTCAATTTTTCGCCTTTTTGAGCCAAAAGGGCAATCTCGAGTATTCGTTTGGAACGGGTTTCGGCCGTTTTGGCAATTTTAATGTACCGAAGCATGAAACGCTTGCTCGAAGTATTGATGGCGTCGAAATTTTCAAGTGCCGGGGGATGTTTTATGAGGCAATCTAAGAAATCCTGGGGCTTGATTAATGCATCCACATCATCCATGAAGTTCCACAAACCAGTTTCTTTGGATATAGCTACCGACTTTTTTCCTGAGTCGTGAACTAAGCCCAATTTTTCTAATTTATCGTAGCGATCCTTGTAGGTTTTCGTCCAATGTTGTACTCTCCTTGGAGAAATTAATTGCATGGTTTTCTCTTCATCCAATTTTCTGCGGATACCATCAATCCAACCAAAGCAGAGTAATTCATCCAACACTTCCGCAACCGAAACATATTTATCTGGGACTTCTTTCTTAAAGGTTACCAACCAAACACTTTCTTCTTGCCCATGGTGTTTCAAAAGCCATTCCCGCAATTGATCTTTATGGGTAATTTCAACTTGTTCAAAATTTTCTGTTTTAATCATAGATTAGAGGATACACTGGCTAATTTCTTTTTGATTTTCATCATAATATAGTCTGGAGTTACTCGAGGCAAATTACTGATAAACCAATTCTTGAACCCTACAATTTTTTTCCCTTTTCCGTTCAAAAATAACTCCACCCCTGATTCAGCTACATTTTTGGCCGACATCGGTTTATTGGCTTTCATGGCCTGGGTTTTACGCATTTCTGAAGTGTGAAATGACGTTTCCACAGTACCAGGACACAATACAGTAACTTCAACACCGGTTCCATCCAACTCCGCAGCTAAAGTCTCCGAAAAAGCTAAAACAAAACTCTTGGTGGCCGAGTATAAAGAATAATATGGAAACGGAATAAACGATAGAAGTGAAGCAACATTCATAATTCTACCTCTGCCCTCTTTAACCATATCTCTTGCAAACAACTTGGTTAATCCCACTAATGCGGTAATATTAACGGCAATCATATCCTCATCTTGCTTTAGGGGAAGTTCAGTAAAGTTTCCATACGATCCAAAGCCTGCATTGTTTATTAAACCTGTAACCTGTAGTTTCCGATCCTTCACCACGGAATACAAATCTTGAGCAGAATTGGGTTCCGACAAATCAAACAAAAAGTACTGGACTTCTACCTGAAACTGTCTTTGAAGTTCATCTTGAATTTGGCGTAATTCGCTTTCCCTACGGGCAACCAAAATCAGATCATATTTCATCGAAGCCAATATTCGGGCCATTTCCAACCCGATTCCAGCGCTACCACCAGTGATTAATACGAATTCTTTCATAGTTCAAAATTCGACATGATCACCATTTTATTCGATAACAAATGTTTATGATTTATTGTTTTTCAAACGACTCAAATGAATGGGTGTAATTCCCAAATAAGAAGCTATCATGTGTTGCGGTACCCGTTGATGTATCCCTGGAAAAACATCTGTAATCAAATCGTATCGCTCTTTGGGTGTTCGAATGTAGGCATTATTGATTCGAGCATCCTGGTAAATAAAGTAAAATTCAGCAATTAATCTGCCGAGTTTATTACCATTTTCCATGTGCTTATAACCCCATTCCACGGTTTTTCGGGGGATGACAATAATGCTGCAATTTTCCAATGCCTGCAAATCATAAACTGCGGGTTGGCCTTGAATAAAATTTGAATAATCGGCAATAAATTGATTTTCTAGAGCAAAATGTATGGTGTGCTCTACCCCTTTGCTATCCGTGATTAATACTCGAACAATTCCTTTTTCGATAAAAAATATATCATCAGGTATAATACCTTGACTACTTAATAAACTATTTTTTAGATAGTTTACTCGAGTGCATTGTTGTGAAAACTGCTCAAATTCCTCTTGAGTAAAATCTATCATTTGACTCATGGTTATTTTGAGCTGCTCCATGCTTCAAAGATAACAAACTGAATCTTTAATTATCCCTATTAGAAGTCGCAGTTTCTTGTATGTACGAAGTTAGTTGCCCTAGGGAATACAATGGCATTGTGGTGATTTGGTTGTATGACGCAAAGTTTTCAAGGGAGGTTCTAACACCTATTTTCGACTGTTTTTCATCCAAAAACAAGTGTAAACTTTTCATTTTACCCGTTGTCCCGGCTTTTACTTCGATGGGAATAATTTTATTATGTACTTGAATTACATAATCCACCTCGGCTTGGCTGTTTTTCTGTTCTCTATGCCAATAATAAAGGGTTTCTTTTTCATATATTGATGAGTTTTTCATTATTTCTAAACCCACGAATAACTCGGCAATATTTCCATTATTAATAATCTGATAATCGTCTTCCAACAACAAAGATTCTATATTTAATCCCAAAATTCTCTGAAATATACCCGTATCAAAGACGAGATATTTACGTTTCTTGGGATTCGATTCGGCACCCAAGGGAATTCCGTTGCACGATGAGTGTGTTACTGGATGTATCAATCCCGCCAATTCTAATAACTCCAAAACCTGCTTTACTTGTACACTTTTCATTTCTTCAGATAATTGGGAATATTTAAACTTTGAACCCACTTGTTGAACTACTGATTCAAACACAATTTTCACACGATCTACAGGAAATCGCTTGTTGAATTTACTAAAATCTGCTTGAATTGAAATTACAATATCATTAAGTATCCGTTGTACTTCAATTAAGTCTTTCTTTTTTATGTATGAATTCACCGCTTCGGGCATACCTCCAACAATAAAGAATTTTTTTAAGTGGTTCTTTAATTTTTCGTGCAATACATTGGAAATGGGTGTGTTTTGTTTTGCAGATTTATGAATCAGGTTCAACAAAGGCTGTTCATTCAACGCGACTAAAAACTCACTAAACGAAAACGGGTACATAAAAATGGAACGTACTCTTCCTACACCAAAAGAAGGTAAATCAGTTAATGCAAATTCAAGTAACGATCCTGCTGCAATTACATGTAATTCAGATTTTTTCTCATAGAAGTACCTCAAACTCGACAATGCTGGGATGCAGGCTTGGATTTCATCAAAAAAAATGAGTGTTTCGCCAGGTATAACGGGTGTTTGTTTAATTATGGATAATTCCTCCAATAAAGTATCCAGAGAAATCATATTCTCAAACAACAGAACAAGTTGGGGTTCCTCATCAAAATTCACCTCAATAAAATAGGTAAAGTTTCGGGCCAAATGCTTAATTGCAGTTGACTTCCCTACTTGCCTTGCTCCTCTCACCAAAAGGGGCTTTCTGCCATCAGAATTTTTCCAAGCAAGCAGCTCCTCATCAACAGTTCGACTCAAATACATACAAACAACTATATATCATACAAATATACTAATTAAATGACTTTTTCCAAACATGTTTTAACCTTAAAATGGATTTTTTCCAAACATGTTTTACTGATAATTAGAACTTTTTCCAAACATGTTTTAACCCTAAAATGGATTTTTTCCAAACATGTTTGCTCGTTTTCAGTTGAAATCAGATAACAACATCGCCATTAAATCCAAAAAATTGACTTCTTGTAAACACAAGCAAACTCATTTTACGTAAAACCATTTCAAAACCATATTTAACTAACTTGGATAGTCAAATTCAACAAACCCATTACTTTAAACATTTTCTAACCCTTCCCTGGAAAAACGCAGGTCGATCCATAAATTTGCTTTTGCATGAAAACAATTGAAGTGGTTGCAGGAGTTTTGAAATTTGAAAACAACTACCTGTGTGTGCAACGCGGTCCTAGTAAATACGATTACATACATCATAAGTTTGAATTCCCAGGTGGTAAAATCGAAGAGAACGAATCCCCTGAAACAGCACTTCAACGCGAATTGCTGGAAGAACTAAACATCCATCCACTCCAAATCCTTCAGAAAATCACTTCCGTGCATCATGAATATCCGGATTTCAAACTCATCATGCACGCCTATTTGTGCATCCCAGAATCCAATCAACTCACACTAAAGGAGCACATTGATTTTAAATGGTTGAGTCGCTCCGAGATGGATTCACTAGATTGGGCAGCAGCAGATATTCCCATCCTGAAAGAACTATCATGAATTTCAACGACTCACTTCTCTTTGGATTTCAAGATTCAGAAAATTTTAATCGGGGATTTTTATCTCCTCGATTGATTTCAAATAATCCCAATACCAACGACTTGATGAAAAACGTTCTTCGTTCTTCATTAAGCACCTGCGATGAGTATTTTATCAATGTTGCATTTGTTACAACAGGCGGTTTAGCTCAAATTCGAGGAATCCTAGTAGACTTGGATGAACGAAATATTAAAGGGAAAATCATCGTTTCTAGTTACCAATATTTTACCGAACCGCTCGCTTTGAGCTATTTGATGAAACTGAAAAATGCTGAGGTTCGACTGATTCGATCATTTGATTCTCATGCAAAATGTTATATAGTTAGCAAAAACCATTACCACGATATCATCGTTGGTAGTAGCAATCTTACTCAACATGCTCTTACCAAAAGCAACGAATGGAATTTACACGTTATTTCCAGCTCAAAAGGAGATATTTACCACCAATTAAATCGCGAATTCAATCATACTTGGACGCATGCTGAGCCGTTAACTGAGAACTTATTAAACTGGTATACTGGCTTGTATTATCAGCATCGGTCAAAACGTCCCCAAATAAAAGATCCCAATACACCTAAAAACTATTCCATCGAAATAGTTCCTAATTCTATGCAGCGAAAAGCGCTGTCAAATCTAGAAAATTTGAGAAAAAGTGGAGCTACACGAGCTTTAATTATTTCGGCAACCGGCACGGGAAAAACGTATTTATCAGCCTTTGATGTCCAGAAATTTCGTCCCAAGAAATTCTTGTTCATAGTACATCGTCGCACCATTGCCAAGGCAGCCATGGAAACATTTAAATCGTTGTTGCCTCAATCGATTTCTATGGGACTTTATTCCGGCGAACATACCGAACGGGAGAATGATTATTTGTTTGCCACCATTCAAACCTTGAGCAGAGCGGATCATTTAAAGAAATTCCGGCCCGATGAATTTGATTATATCGTTATAGATGAATCACATAGAAGTGGTGCAGAAAGTTACCAGTTGATCATTGATTATTTTAAGCCCCAGTTTTTATTGGGGATGACAGCAACGCCGGAGCGAACTGACTCGTTCGATATTTTCAAACTGTTTCACAACAATGTAGCCCATGAAATTCGTTTGAATCAAGCGATGAAAGACGAGCTACTTTGCGATTTTCATTATTACGGGATAACGGATATTGAGATCGACCATAAAAAAGGGAATGTTAGAGAATTCAGCGAATTGAGTTATCAAAGACAAGCCCAACATGTGTTGGAAAAGGTAAAGTACTTTGGAGCAGATTCAAAAACGGTAAGGGGGTTGGTGTTTTGTTCGAAAACGCCCAGCGGTTATCCTATTTCTCAATGTCGATATTTGGCCAATTACTTTGCGGAACATGGCTACCGTGTCGCAGTTATTGATGATGACACCAAAATTGACGACCGCGAAAAACTTTTCGATCGACTTGAATCTGATGATGAAGACACAAAACTCGATTACTTGTTTAGTGTCGATGTATTGAACGAAGGGGTCGATATTCCTAAAGTAAATCAAGTAGTTATGGTTCGGCCCACTCAATCCGCAATAGTTTTCGTGCAACAATTAGGGCGCGGACTGAGAAAAGCTGAAAATAAAGAGTTTCTTACCGTGTTGGACTTCATTGGAAATTATGAAGATAAGAATTTCCTCATTCCGGTTGCCTTGTTTGGCGATCGCTCATTCAACAAAGATAAATTGCGTAGGTTAATGGTAAATATGGATCAACATACGCCGTTGAGTTCTACCATTAATTTCGATGCAATTGCTAAGGAAAAAATTTTCAAATCTATCGACGCCACTAAGCTAGATCAAAAAAGATTTCTCGATTCCGATTATCAATATTTGAAACGAAAAATCGGTCGAATTCCGTTGATGTGCGATTTCCTAAAAGAAGAAGAACGCGATCCTTTTACTTTTGTTACCTATAGCGGTTCTTATGCAAGTTATTTGATAAAACAGGAGTCTAACATCCCCAAAATAGATGAACCCCAATTGAAAATTCTGGATTATTTGAGTTTGGAAGTCAATAATGGCAAGCGAGTTTTGGAATCCTCAATTTTAGAATATTTATATAAAACAGGCCAATTCAAACGCGAGAATCTCAGTGAAATTTCCAATCAATACGGTATAAATTATTCGGAGAAGGATTTAGATTCGGCTATAAATAATCTGAAATTCAAATTCAATAAGAACTATAAAATAGAACAGTCCATAATAAAAGTCGATGGAGATTGCCTTACTTGGGATTCCGATTTTGCTTCTATGATTTCGGGGGATGATTTTTTCAAGAAACTGCTGATGGATAACATTCAATTTGGGCTAGAATACTTTAAAATGAACCGAAACAACACTACCACAGATGCTGGTTTTGGACTGTACTCCAAGTATTCTCGCAAGGATTTCAGTCGCGTTGCAAATTTGGATGCAAATGAAGAAGCTGTAATTTTTGGATATAAAATTTACCCGCATATTATTCCACTTTTTGTGACTTTGAAAAAGGATTTGAACATTTCAAAGGCTACCCAATATGAAGATTATTTCATTGATCCCAAACATTTTCATTGGATGTCGAAACACAGCCGAAATTTGAAAAGTAAAGACATTACAGCGCTGTTAGAAAACAATTATAACCAACGACCGGTTATGTTATTTATCCAAAAATCAAAACTGGAAAATGATTTCTACTTCATGGGAAGACTGCGTCCTGCTGAGAATATTGAAAATTTCATTGAAGGCACAATTGATGGCAAAGGAGTGGTTCAAATTACTTGGGAATTGGAACACGAATGTCCTAAAAATTTATACGAATATTTCAATGCATTTCTAGGAAGTGAATAATTGGGAACGGTAGTTAGTACAACACCGGATTCAATTCGCTGTTAATCAAATTGCCCGGTTCAACGCCGGGACACCACGTGCGAAGATCGTTCCATTGACTATCGTTCTTGGGTTGATTGGCATGCATCACGGAATCCATGTATATAATAGTCATTACTTTGCGAATTTCGCTGGACTGATTTGCACCTGCTCGATGGAAAATCCCTCCCCCAGCCTCTTTGAACAGCGCTTGGTCGTGGTACAATCGAACACCCTTGCACTTCATTAATTCTGTTGCAATTTGCGCCAATCGCTTGCTAAAAATCAATTCTGCCACTTGCTGTTCGCGCTTCCACAGGTTGAATTCCTGCAAAAAAGCTTTCCCATAGGTATCGCGTTTATCCAAATCAATTCGTTGGTTTTTATTTTCTTCAACGAGGGATGTTATCACGGAATTAAAATAATTGAGTGTTTTCGCATCCAAAACGTGTTTCAACTTGATGTAGTTGAAGGTTTGATAAAACTCAATTTGTTCAGCAGTTAAAAAATAAGGTAGATTTAAAAGCGGGCGAAGCATATTTATAGCGCTAAAATAACTGTACAATTTAAACAAACTCTTTCTTTCACGATGGATTCACAGCTACGAACCATTCAAAATCCCCCGTAAATACTAAAATCTGATTCGAATCAAACAATTCCACTTTAACCGTTAATTGCACTCTGCCTCTTGATTTTAACTCAGTCATTACGTGTTCCACTAAATTATTTACCATAGTAACACGTGAATAAACATGCCCAATTGCTGGTTTTTTATATTTAACATTCACTTGTCGCACAACTGGAGTAATGTTCATTTCGCTTTTAGGGAAATTCGATAATAAAAATTGTCCTGCCGACGCTTCTGCCAACGCAAACAAAGCACTTGCATGCACTGTTTCCAAATGATTGGTATATTTTTTCGAATCAGTTAACATCAATAGAAAACCGTCGCGATCCGAAATTTGGATATCAATTAACTGGTTGAAAGGTAAGGTAAGAATATTCATATTGTATTATTAAACATCAGCATTTTCCAGCAACTCATCCAGCCCCAAATTACGCTTATTCAGGAAAATATCATTGTGATAATAATCCAACTTCTTGAGTAAATAAGTTAGTGTATTCACTTCCGGCTGTGTTAAATTTCCGACTACAACCTTAGATACTTTTGCCATTTCGGGCAAAACCGTAATAATGGTTTGTCGGCCAGTTGGGGTGATTCGTACTCGTACACTTCGTCGATCCAATTCATCGGCAAACTCTTCAATCATCTGCATGGATATCAATCGCTTAATCACCTCAACTCCCGATGATTTTTCCATTATTTGCTTGTTAATTAATTCCGTTTTTGTGAGACTTTCATACGTCATCAAGGTAATTAAAAAAGCAAACTCATCGGCCGTTTGTATTGGACTATTTTGCAACGCTTTTTTAACATAACCTTTCGCATAACGAAACATGAGCGTTATTAAAATGGAGGTATCCGTATTGCTGTCTGTTCGTAAAATTTTCAATCCCGGCTCAGCATTACCTTCAATTTTTCGCATAGCCACATCCTGAGATCCTATTTTAGAATTTAAAAATCCCACAAAATCCGAAATCGAATAATCTTCATTTCCTTGTTTCTCAGAACTGAACTGGTCAAGCAAATTAATAAGCTCAATAAGAATTTCCTTTTTCATTTTTCGGGGGATGAGTTATTGGTAAAATCTCACGTGTTTACGTCGCAAAAATAATTAATTAATACGACAACATTCAAAATCTTTTATTTTTAATATGTTTTCGCACTATATTTGCCAGAGTAAAACGCAATCGCACCAATTCATGATTTATTTTAGTATCGCATCCGTAGAAAACTACAGTATGACTAAATACGCAGAATTAACGTCAATGGAACAGAAAACTGAGAATCAAGATATGATAAAACCATCGAGAAAACTGGAGATGCAACCACGAAGTGGTTTGAATTTTAGTGAATTTTTACAGGCAGGATTCGAAGTTAAATCGGTAAACTACGACTTAGACCACTTTTCGGTTCTGGCAAAAAAATCAAACATAGATGTTTCTCAAATTCAAATTAGAAACTTGGTATTTCTATCGTTGAAACTCTATTTCAACTTATTAACTACTTCAAAATCGTATGAAATTTCAGATGAGTATTTCATTGATTTACAAACAAAAGCGATGGATTCACTAGAATACTCGATAGAAATTGACTATCTAAATACCGATTCAGCTGTTCTCTTTTTGGAGGCATATTGCTACGATCAAAATGAAAAACTAGTAGCAAAAGGGAGCTTGAAATTGATGGACAAAATGGTGATTTAAAAGGAAAAGTTTTTAATTCTGAATATAATCAAACTCAATTTCCGGTAGTAAAATAAGTACCTCTTTATCAGAGTCTTTTTGTTTCCAATAAAAATACATGTTAGGTTTTGCAACTCGAGGAAAGTAATTTTCAGATTTTAATTTCTCTATTTCTTCATTGAACTTTTTGGAAAACTTTAGAAGGAAAATCCCATCTTTGTTTATACAACCACCATTTGTTACTGTTAATTCATCATACAGTTTTGAAGACTTTATAATGAGCTGATTTTCCAGGAAATAACTTAACCAAACATCCCTGTGTGTTAAATAACGTTTTACTTTTTGTGGGCTTAAAAAATTACTTGAGTCGTTTAAAACTACTGCTGGTTCAGAATTTAAATCTTTGATATAAATCTGAGGTACATGTATAAAAAGATTCGTTTTCGCCCGAGTTACAGCAACATAAAACATTCGAATTTCATCTGGCTCTAAAACATTGAATTGATTCAATAATAAATGAACTTCATCAAATTCCTTTCCCTTGGCTTTATGAATTGTTGAAACAATAATGGATTGCTCATCGTTTTCAAAAAAATCTTCAAAACTTGACTCTTGAATAAAAACCATAAAGTCAGAGTAGTATTTTTTCTGGGGATTTGCTTCTTCAAATGATTTAAAAATACAATGGATCAATTTAAGATGAGGGCTGTTTGGAAATTTATTATCAATTTGATTCTTCGAATTTTCCCAAATCTCATCCGATATAGTTACAGATTCATCATTCTTTCGTAACATTCGAATAAAATATCTAATTTCCAAAAGTTGCGTTAAATTAAATCCTTCATTCGATTGAATTAACTTTGCATTTATACCTAAATAGGAAAGATAACCCATTAATTTCCATGCTTCATCGTTGGTTCTAGTTAAAATGCATTTTGAACCACTAGTGAGTGATTCCCTCAAATTATTTACTAATGGAACAACATTGTTATTCGTTTTATAACCATATATATTAACGATACCAGAATCATCTTTAACTGGAATATTAGGACTTACCTTTAATCTATCCGAAAGCTTAGAAGAAATAAAATTTGAATACTCGACTATTTGAGGACTACTTCTATAATTTTCTAACAATTCAACTTTTATGGAACTTTTATTACTACTCATTAATGCCGTCAAATAAGCAGAATTTGCACCTCTAAACGAAAAAATATTTTGATCATCGTCACCAACAGCTATAATTCTAAGTTCTTCATTTTTTTCTTTTAATACTTTTATCAATTCATATTCTTCTTGATTCATGTCCTGGGCTTCATCAATTACTAAAACTGTTTTAGTTATATAACTTGCTTCTATTTCATCATTTCTAATTTGATTAATGGCTAGCGATAATATTCCTGTAGATTTTTGAATATTACCAATTTTACCCAGAATGTCAAAACAGAAAGAATGAAAGGTTTTTATTTGTATAAAACTTGCCGCATTTCCTATTAATTGATATAGACGCTTTTTAAATTCCATTGCCGCCGACCTCGAAAATGTCAACATCAATAATTGCTCATGTTTCACATCTTCCATTAACAGTAAAGAAGCTAATTTATGAACTAAAAGTCGCGTTTTACCACTACCTGGACCAGCTGCTACTAAAATAAAATCACTATCTTTTTCAAGAATAACACTCAGTTGAGCGGGCGATAATGCACCGAATATTTGATTGAATTTTTTAGGAGTAATATTTCTTTTAATTTCTGATTGTCTTTGTTTATTGAAGTATTTATTTAAGAACGTACCATAATTTAAATGAAAGTAATCATCTACAAATTGTAACGCACCTTGATAATCTCGAATCATTTTGCGAGCATATTCTCCTACAATGTGTATTTGCTGAATTTTATTCTCATAAAAACGATGTAATTTCTCATAGTCTTCAATTTTAAATCGTCGTTTATTATCCTTTTCAATTCTTTCAATTGTTAGCTGATTGTAAACAACCATGAAACCACCTTCAATTTTTAGAGCGTCAATTTTTGAAAGATAAAAAAAAGCATCTTCTATGTCGCTGGTACTTACTTTTTTCCCAAAACTCACGTTTGAATTCTCAAAAGCTTGCTTCAATTCAATTATTGAAAACTCAATTAACACTTCATTTGAAACGTTAACATCTGATTGAATTTCAAGTGATTTTGAATATAAATATTCAATACAAAATATGGCCAATTCATGTCTTAACTCCAATTTATCCCTCAATAATTTTAACGAATGTTTGGGCTTAATATGAATTTGACTCTGACTGTAACTATTTCGTTGCTGAAATATCCAATTCTTTAATGACCAAAAATTTAAAACCGTTTTAATATTAGAAATTGAGGAATTTTTAATTTCTTGAATTTCAGCCTCTTCATTAATAATTTTTGGATGAAATAATTGTTCATCTTCCGACAATTTGGAAAAGATAAATTTCTCCAATTTATTAAAGCCAATTAAACGATGAAGCGATCGATTTTTATTGTCCGACTTCTTTATAAATGCTGTTAAATCTTGTGTATCCGCAAGAATTTTTTCCTCTCTGAGTAATTGAATTAATTCAATTATTTCTTCTTTTACAATTCCAAGATGATCACTGATATAATCAATTCGTGATTCCCCAGATTCATCATTTTGATGTTTTCTACTTTTTGTTGCGATAAGTTTCTTGATTACTCTAATTGCATTTATTTTTTGATTCTCGTTGAATTTAGATGAATTATTAATTCGTTCTAATGCTTCGTTTACATTCTTTACTAAAATTGAATTAGCGAAAACTTTGGGAATATTCTGCCCTCTTTTTACGTATCCTGTACTTTCAAGAGCTGCAATAGCCGTTTTTACTCTAGTTTCGATTTCATTAACACTATCATCCCAGCCAGCTTTTCTAGCAATTTCCAATGCAGAATTAGAAACCGTTGATCTAAATTTGGTGACTTCCTTAATGGCTTTCCAAATTTGTTGAATTTCTTCAAGAGATAACTTAGTTTGATTTAGTAGTAGAAAGTGCTTACTCAAATCATCCTCGTTGTATAGTACATGACATTCCGCCAATAAATTCTCATCCCTACCTGCTCTTCCTGCTTCTTGTATATAATTTTCCAGTGAGTCGGATATCTCATAGTGTATAACTAAAGCCACATCCTTTTTATCCACGCCCATTCCAAAGGCTGACGTTGCCACCATTATCTGAGCTTCACCATTTAAAAATGCATTTTGGTTTTGAGTTTTTTCCTGTTTTTCCATCTTTCCATGGAAAGCCAGAGCATTAAATCCATCAACTACTAATCTGTCTGATAATTGTTTGGCTTTTTTAGTTCGAGACACATAAATTATAGTTGGTTGATTTTTGAGTTCGAGTAATTCTCTAGTCTTTTGATATTTTTCTTCCTCTGATAATAACTCATAAACTTTATAAGAAAGATTAGTTCGCGAAGCAGTGGAAGTAAATAATTCTAAATCCAAATCTAGATTAAATTTAAAATACTCTAAAATATCTTCTATAACTTTTTGCTTTGCCGTTGCTGTAAAACAGGATACAGGTATTTTGTAATTTAACTGCTTCTTTAATTGGATAGATTTAATAAAATCAGCAATATATAAATAGTCTACACGAAAATCTTGTCCCCAAGAAGAAAAACAGTGAGCCTCATCTATTACAAAACGAACAATTTTACGTCCAATTAATAATCGCTCAATTGTTTTGGATCTTAATGACTCCGGAGATAAATAGACTATCGAAGCCGATCCATCCTCTATTCTTTCAATTGATTTCGCACGTTCAATGGGATCCAATAGTCCATTTATAGTAACCGCCTCTACAATTCCATTTTTCTCTAAATTGTCAACCTGATCTTTCATTAACGATTGAAGAGGTGAAATCACTACGGTAAGTCCTCTTACAGATTTACCACTCATTAGAGCCGGAATTTGAAACGTAATTGACTTTCCACCACCTGTGGGAAAAACAGCTAAAAGTGAATTCCCTTTTACCGCAGAATTTACAGCCATTTCTTGTAATGGGACGTTATCATAACTCCTGTAATTCTCATAACCAAAGAATGTCCTCAAGGCAAAAAAAATATCCAGTGACTTTCCACAATACTCACATTTAGAATTACATGGAATATTTCTCAAAATATTTAAAATACTTTCGACTCTTGGGTAGTTTTTTAGCACCCAAGGCGGGGTAATTGAATAAACCAATCGATTTGATTCTAATGCATAAACAAGGGCCAAAGAATATGCTAGTTCTACGGGCTCATTTAATAGCAAATTCCATTTTTCTGAGTTCAAACAAATCCATTGACTAAACGAATTTTCAATAAGAATTTTAACATCTTTATTAGGAGAACTGTAATTGATTAATTGAAAAAATGCATGAAACTCTACTTGTTCCTGCAACAATTGATAATATATCTCCTGTAAATATTCCGGGAGTCGATAAAATGCATCAATTTCATCGGATAATAATTCCTTAGATTTTATTGAATCATTAACTGGATTATTTAATTCACCGCTTTGTAATTTATCATCTTTTAACAAAGCATGGTATGGCTTTGTGGGAAACAACAACGGAGACAAATGTAATGTATCAATTATAGAACCAATAGTAAATCCTGACTCAAACAATTCATTACCAATATATTGCAAATCATGTTTAATAAAATTATGTCCACAGATAAATTCAGAACCTTTAATAAAAGTTAAAAGTTCATGTACGGAATTTTTATGAAAAACTTGGTCATTACCTTTAATACAACCTATATCTAGAATATTTTTCTGAGTGTAATTAACTTCTAAATCTATGAAAGCAACTGTATTTAAGTGCATTTAAATCTACAACTTTTGTGATCCCAATAAATTCAAACATAAGCAAATCCATTGATAATAAATGCCTCAACTTGACGATTCAAATAAAATCAACAATGAAATTTCTAGAAATTTGACCCCACCAACCGAGAATCCAAAGGAAATGGTTCGGATTTCACTACTTTTATTTCTGAAAAATCAGCGTGATTCGGATTAATTAGCACATTAAATTCTCCGGGGGTTATAACCGATGGGACAAACATAAGACAATGGTTGTTCTCCAAAATGAATTGATCGCCTAATTTCTGTGTTGCCGTATTATGAGGGAAGTTTTTCCAGTTCGGGGGAAGGAAATTCGGTTCCAAAACAGTCCGCGAAACAGCCTCCGGAATTTCGATGGTTAGCATAACAAAATCCTTTGGCATGGTGGCCCATGTTAGATGTACAGCCACCTCTGCCATGGCCAACGAACGATTTTCGGCCGTGTAAATCATTTCAATTCCTGGGGAATTCCATCGTGCTCCCTTCAGAGCGGCACCTTTTCCGGACAGTGGCAAGGCAAAAGCTTCCCTAAATAAACGAAACACCTGCATTACACAAAAATTCCGTATTGAATTCGAGTTAATTCACCAATCACCAGCTCTTTACCGTAAGAATCTTTCAGTAATTCAATGGGTTTCATTTGCCCCAACGCAAAATTGGGAGTATCTAACCACAGTTTGAATTTATCATTATCCCCAAAAACCCTCAAACCCAATTGCGTGACTTCCGCCATGGCAATGATTTTTTCGGAATGTATGGGCTTGAACTGAAAATTTTCCGTAGAACGATATCGCTGCAACGACTTTGTGGAGATGTCCAACAGACCTGCCCAATCCTGTTCAGACAGAGGCAAATATTTTTGGATAAATTGAAAAAAGGAATAAGGAACACCATTGCGTATTATTTGGATGAGTGTCCATTTATCTTCAAAAATACGCTCCAGGTTAGAGTTATTTTCTCCCTGTTTTTTAACGGGAATGGTATTGTAAATTTCCAATAAATCCTTCATCAAACGGGTATCAAACTCTGAATCAGAATAATCGAGACCTTTCTTATTTTTATCCTTAGACATTTGTCTACTAATTTAAGACATTTTTCCAAGAAAACAAATAAGGCCCGAAAATTAATCGAGAATAATACTTTTCTTTTTCAACAACTTAATTCCATATACATGACTCCAGAACATAACAGGAACTAAAAAAGTGGGCAACCAAACATACGGGAAAATTAAAATTGCGATATTCGGTTGATGAAATGAGAATTGTTGGATGGGTGCTGGTGATGTTAGTATTCCGATTACCATTACATTGACTAAAAATAGCAGCCCCAATATGTTCCAAGCTATTAATACTGATCTTTGAGAATTCTTTAACAATCGAAAACTCAATATTGCCATAACGGGTGAAGATAATCCTACAACAATATCCCAATTTAATCCTGTAAATGTCATTTCCAGGGGAAGCAAGCGTAATTTGTAAAGATCGTGTAAGACCAATTCGATGGGCAAACGGGCTAAATGAATTAAAATCAATCCTCTTATTAGTCGAAATTGATTTATATCCGTATTGACAGTAACTGACTTAAAAACAAAATAAGTCAGAACAAATCCGGGAAATATTCCAAAAATCAAAATTCTAGGTGGAAATGCATCATAATCTACTTTATAAAAACCAAAGTAAGCAAGCAAACCTTGGATAGTTAAAAATAGTACAAGCAGAAAATACACTAATTTTCCATTATTAATCTTCCAAGTAAGTTTTGTAATGGAATAAAATACTAAAGCAGCAATAATGAAAAAGAATTCGGCATGATTGTAATTCAAGAGCATATTCGAAATAAAATAATTATAACCAAATTCCATAATTAACTAGCCTACAACCCCACCTATCACACCCACAACTTAATTTTTATTAAATCCCCCGCCACAATATCCTCTTTTTTGCGGACATCTGACTTGATTGGCAGTAAATAAGAACCGTGTTTGGTATCGTACCAAATGGCAGTTTTCCAGGACGTTGAACCGATTTCTGCCATGGCTTTCAGCCTTCCCCATCCCTCTTCCTGCCAAGCCAACTGCGAACGGATTTCCAAGGATAATTCCAGTGGTAAAGTCACAAAATGCCAACTACCCCCTTTGGAATTACCCTGGTTATCACTTGCGTGAACCCATACTGTTGCTTCAAACTCGAATTCGATTCCTTTCACCATGTTTTGCAAGTTTAATGGGTAATTCAAATTTATCCAACCCCTAACCCGCTTTACGATCAAGTGCAAATCCTATGGTATTCAATTTCACTGCTGACGATTGGAATCGCTCGGTTTCACACAATTCAATCAGGGTTTTCAACTTAGTCTTTTTCAAACCCAATAGTTTTTCAACAGCAAATCTTCGGGAAATATTAAAAATCTCACCGGGTGTCAGATCAAACTGATCCACCAAAGTATCCACTTCATTGGCGCGCAATCCTTTAATTACGGATTTCCAAATGGCTTTTTTCGCGTCCTTATTTGGAGATTCAAACAATACTTTCATCACCCAACGACGTTCAAAAGCAGCATCCATATTTCGGGCTAAATTGGTAGTCCCCAACATAATTCCGTTAAAATTCTCCATTTCCTCCAACAAAATATTTTGCAAAGCATTGCTCATTTGGTCAACAGAAGATGATACGTCAATTCGTTTTCCAATAACTTGATCACACTCGTTCAGAAACAATATGGGTATAATTTCCGATCTTTCACAAGCCATACGATAATCGCGGAAAATTTGTTTGAGTTGAGCTTCACTTTCACCCACCCATTTTGACTGAAAATCAGTCACTTGAACTTTCATCAATGGTCGGCCTGTAATACGACTTAATTGCATGGCAAATTCTGTTTTACCGCACCCCGGTCCCCCGTGAAAAAGAAGAGTCAATCCCTTCATTTTAGCTTTTTGGGGGAAGTTAGACTGGTATTTTTCAAACGAATCTTTTGAAAGCAACGCAGCAATGCGTTCCGTTCTTTCAGCCAATTCGGGAGTAAAATACAACTGAACTTTTTCAATATCCGTTGGCTCAATCAAGGGAGTTTTGATCGCACCTAATTTTGTACGAATCGACTTCAACAACACCGGATCTAATTCCTTGAGGAGTGTATCATATCCCAAAGCCGTTAACCGCAAAACGGGATTATATTCAATTTGATTCCCTCCATCTATTTCAACCAATCCATCTTCAATTGGAGCCCAACTTCCGTCTAAAATATTTTCTCTAAGCGCTTGAATGGTTCGTCTACCAAAAGGGAAATAGGTATCCATGTAGGCAAAATCAAAACTCCTAGAATCAACAACTGCGCGACTACAAATGGCATACAATGCAACAGTATTTACGAGAGCAAAATAGAACATTTGATCGTTGCAGTATTTTACCAAGGCTAATTCTTCGTTACCCTTTTCAATATCGCCTAAAATTGCGCTAACTTCATTTTCAGTAAGCACATCAAAGTCGAGTAGCTTGTTTCGGACGAATTCCATGGTGGACTCGAGTCCTTTAGGACCGATATTCTCAAAAAATGCGATGTCGCCCTCGTCCAAAGCCGTAATTACTTTATGTTGAAGGGTGATCACTTGAAGTCCACCTTCTTTGGATTTGGTAAAGAAATCCACTCGAATCATTTCACGCATTTCCAATCTAAAAACACTTTTATCGTTGGAGAGGAACTTACGAAGTATTCCAAAAAGTAATTTATCAGTTACCGGGGTATCATTTTCATTGATACAGAACACAGAGGTAAAAATAGCAGCGCGTTGCACATTCATTTTGAATAACTCAGAAATATGTACAACTGATTTTAATTCAGTAAGTGGCACATCGGACAAACAAAATCGTTGAATTTCACCATAGGCGGCTTTCAATTTTTGAATCAGCTCGTTTTTAGCTTGAGCCTCTCTTTTTTTGTCGTCGTGAATTTTGGTTATTTTTAATTTTCTCATGTGTTTTTAGGCAATAAGGTAGGGTTCCCGTTTTTTTCGGGGGATGGAGGAACCAATAAAAAAGTGTGATAACTAAATATACGAAAAAAAATCCAGAAAAGAAAATGGGTGGTGTTGAACCACCCAAAAAATTAATTTATAGTTTAGCGACAACCTAAATGTTCACCGATTATTTCGTGATAAAGATTTCTAGGGTTTTGAGGATTATTGATATCATGTCCCCAACCAAAAAATCCTTCTTCAATTCTAAATAAATCATATTCCTTTCCTAAACGTTGATTTACTTGTTGGCGCATTTCTTCAAAAACAGTTAGAAACTCCATGTAAGATGCCGATTTCGATCTTCTTCTTGTTCTAAAATCAGGATTACCAATTCTATCATTTTTACAAGTTAATGGTGTAAAAATCCTATTTAGACGGTCCCAATCTTGCATAGAAATAAGATAAGCTATAGCTGCCTTCATTGACCATTGGTCAGCAATAATCGCCTGTTGTTTACTCTTTTGTGTCATGAATTGCATAAACTTAGTAAAATAGCGGTATCCGACACCATCAAAACCTGAATCTATTTTTTCAAATGTAATATATAAATCATTTTGCGTATTGTAAATTGGTTGTTCTAAAATTGCAAATCGGTTAAAATTCTGATTCGAATATAAACGTGGGGCATTGTAAGGAATACTCATGACACCCCACCAAAGTGTTAATAGCATCTTACTGGCAAATGAATTTTGAGTGTTCCAATAATTAGATAACTGAATCCGATTAAATTTCGAGGCATCAATATTTTCACTATTAAAAAATGCCAAAATTTCTTCTTTTAAAATTAAATAATTGGGACTATTAGATAAATATAAGTTCGCATTATTTAGATAATTTGTAATGTTAATACCGTCTTGATTGTTTTCAAACAATTGAGGATTTCTGTCTAATAAAATTTCTATCATAGCCAAATAATTACGCTGTTAATTTATATGAAACATTACTACTAAACACACTCATTTCAACTTCTGGTTTTTCAACCAAGTAATAACAAACTCCTCTGAAAATCACATGAGATTTACTCAATGCTAATCCTCGTTTTACAAAATAATTAGCACGAGCAAACTTCTCTTTTCCATTCAAAACTAAAATACTTCCATAATACAACACCTTAAACGTATTCAACGATTTAGTGGTGTTTTTTTGAGAGTTTGTTGATTTGTTTGATTTTGTTTGTTTTACCATAATGCAAAGTTACGACTGCTGCGCATTATAAAATAGTGCAGCTGTGCACTATTCAATCCAACATGCTGCACCATAAATAGAAAGAACTTCCTTCAATTCATCATTGTCGTATACAAACCATCTAACTCTAATACTTCCATCAGCCCGTTTCTGTAAAACTTCCTGTGAATGATGCAATGGAACTGCGACGATAGCACTTGCAGCACTCCCTGAAAACCATCTTTCAACGAAAACTGGCTCTTTATCAATTAGATGATTTCTTATAATCCCAATTGAATTTTTAAAATAATCTTTTATTTCTGCCAATTTAAAAAATTCTGCCCAGTTAAATTTCAAAGGTATTAATTCATCTTCTGGTATATAAGGGTTCGGTCCATTTATCATTCTGTCAATTGCAAATGTTTGAACAGAATCCACAGTAGGTTTTCGATCAATTTGAATTCCAACTAAAAAATAGCGGTTTTGAAAAACCCTAACTTGCATCGGAAAAACCTTTCGGTAAGATACATTTTCATTCCTTTCAAGTTTCTTTACACCTTCTCCAACCTTTATGTAGTTAAATTCAATTGCTTGTTGTAAATATATGCATTCCAGAATCAAGGATACCTTTTGCAAGTTAATTTCATCTTGAATTGATTTACTTGATTGAAAAGCTACTGACATTTGTTTAATTTCAGTCGTTTGAATTTTATGTTCGCTAATTAAATTATCCAATAGAGCACTAACAGCTGGAATTTGAACATAGGGTTTTAATATACCCATTAAAAATGGTAAAGTTGCCTTTTCAGTTTGATTCAGATTTTCCGTCCTGAATGTAAACTCATTTGATAGATAGTACTTAAGATTTTTTACTTTAATATTTACGGGAATATTGTTAATTCCTACCTCCCTCAAATATTTAAAATCTTTTCTGAGCTGACGAGACATTAATTTCTTATTGAATTTTGCCTCAATTTTTTCTTGTAATTCAAGAAATGTAAATCTCCCCCCGTTCTGCAATAAATAAAGGATATAAGCAATCCTTTCTAAACGATTATTACGCATTAAAAAAACAAAGAATAAACCTCATAAAAACTATGGGATTATGTGGATTATAGTTAAAAATTATATCAACACATGATTCCAGATTAATTAATAAATTGCAGTTAGCTTCGTCTATCACAATTGATGACATATATTAACATTTTAACTAAAGCAGTTGTATTTATTGACAAAGATATTTCAATTTTAATTAACTGGATTATCCAAAGCTGGAACTTAACTCGTCGTATATTAATATACCTCTATAATCTATTGTATATTAATATCTATCGACAATTTAACAGATTTATATTATATGATTTAAAAAAGTTAAGTATTTCATCAAAAGAATCAAAAATCTTGTATCTTATTTCCCTAGTACCACCCCTAGTGTTTCCACTATTTGGAAAATTACCATTTCCACCCAACAAATCAATTAATTCTTGTGAAGCATTTAAACAGAATCTAAAGTCAATATATCCAACTTTCCGCCTATTATTGCAATCATAGGTCAACTTGTAATAAGATTGTTTTTCTAAAAAGTAAATATGCATAATATTCTCATTTATTAAATTGCTAATATAAAAATTATCTTTCAAATTTTATTAATTTTCAGATATAAACCTTGTTCCTTAAATACTGAAAGTTCCGACTAAACTTATTCCTACCAACAAATTATAGTTTAAAGTTCCAAATTGGAACCTTAAACTATAATCCAAGTAATCTCCCTTTAAACTACTATCCCAGTCACCCCTTGCAAGACCTTTATCTTCCGAGAATCCAATTTCTCCCAGGGGAAGTCCTCGCGACCAAAATGACCGTAACTCGCTGTGCCTTGATAAATCGGCCTGCGTAATTCCAACTTCTCAATTATGTCTAACGGCTTTACCGGAAATAACCAATAAATCACTTCCTGCAATTCCCGCAAATCACAACGATGGGTTCCAAACGACTCAATGTGAATCGACGTCGGTTCCGCCACGCCAATCGCGTACGACAACTGCACGTTGCACTTCGTCATCAAACCTGCAGCCACTAAATGCTTCGCAATGTACCGCGCCGCATACGCCCCGCTCCGATCTACCTTGCTCGGATCCTTCCCCGAAAATGCTCCACCCCCGTGCGGACAACTTCCCCCGTACGTATCTACCACTATCTTCCGTCCCGTTAAACCCGTATCTCCATGCGGTCCGCCAATGGTAAAACTGCCCGATGGATTGATTAAATATTCGGGTTGTTTCTTGGGAATCCAGTCGCGTAAAACAGGCTCCAATACATGCTTAATTACGGCCTCACGAATGGTTTCCTGATCCACATCTTCTGAATGTTGCGTGGAAACGACCACTTTATCCACCGTTACCGGACCATGATCATCATAAGTAACTGTAACTTGCGATTTAGCATCTGGACGTAACCATGGAAGTACTTTAATTTCACGTAACCAGTGCAATTGCTTCACAATATCATGCGATAAACGAATGGCCAAGGGTAAAAATTCTGGAGTATCGCTACATGCATGTCCAAACATAATTCCTTGATCACCAGCGCCTCCATCGACCACACTGTTGTATATTTCGCGACTTTGAGCATGTAGCACATTCTCGATTTGTGCCGTTCTCCAGTTAAATCCAACCGCATTGTTGTTGTAGCCAATTTGATCCAAAACGCGTTGCGCAATGTCAACCGGATCTACCTTGGCATCCGAGGTCACTTCCCCCGCAATCAAAAGTTTTTGCGTCGTAATTAAACACTCACAAGCTACTTTCGATAGCGGATCTTGTGCCAAATAAGCGTCGAGGATGGCATCTGAAATGAGGTCAGCTACTTTGTCGGGATGTCCAGCAGAAACCGATTCACTGGTAAATTGATACTGATAATTTTTCATAAGATATGTTGTTTAGGTTTTTTCTCGGGGGATGGGTATTCCGAGACCGATCTAGAAGGCGGCAAACCCCAACAACAACATCCGTAAAAATTTGTGCTCCGAATAGTCGTAACTGAACGGTCGATTTCAAGATTCTAAAAACAGAATACTGTTTAGAAGCAAAATCATTTTCTAACCAAGTTACAAGTTGAGTAGAAATTAATGCTCTTAATTCAGAAACTGAAAGAACACTCGTTTCTACTCCAAATTTTGGAGCAAAGTCAGCAGCGGATGATAAACAAATACGATTCATTCCCTTTGTTTTTGACTGTTTGTCCGCATCATTTTACCACCGTAGCTGGGTTAGAGCTCGGTTGGTGACCTTTTCGGTCTCGTGATACAAGAGCAAAAGTACAACTTCCTCCAGAATTTCCAAAACCATTGCCACCAAACCAATTAAAAATTCGATCAATTCCTTTATACTGAACAACAACCATCAACCAAAAATTCGATCAATTACGTCAGTTTCAACCAGATTAAATCAATCCCTAGGCATGCGGCATGGGATAATTAAGGCGGAACAATCCCTTGAAACCAATCAATCCCTCGGCATGCGGAATTGTATAATTAAAGCGGAACCCACCGTAATGATACCAATCAGAATAATGGCCGATTTAATTCCAAAAGCATCGGCTGTGATTCCCGATAAAATGGCACCGAATGCATATCCCAAATCACGCCACAAACGAAAGGTACCCACAGCTTCCGCCCGTTGTTTCGATGAAACTACACCCGCAATGGTCGATAAAAATGTGGGATACACCATAGCCGTCCCCCATCCCAAAAAAACCGACAACAAAAGCATACAACAGAAAATATGTGTAAAAGGCAGAATGAGTATCGCTATTCCCTGTAAAAACATCCCCCAAAACAGCAATTTCTTCTTAGAAAATCGGTCGCCTAGCCTTCCCGTGAAAAGTTGACCCAATCCCCAAACCGCAGGATAGGTTGCGGTAATTATACCCATGTCGGCCACAGACAAATCCAGTGAAATCAGCAAAATGGGCAACAATCCCCAAATCATTCCATCGTTCAAATTATTCACCAATCCTGCTTGAGTTACTGAACTAAGAGTTTTATGGTGGAATGTGGTATCGAGGAACACATTTTGTAAAGGCTTCGCCTCGCGTTGAATAACCATTTCGTGTTGAACAAAATCGCGGGTGTCTTTCACCCAAATAGCTGTAAAAAAGAGTCCCAAAAACGAAAGAACAATTCCCACATAAAAAGGATACGGGGTTATTCCATAATGAGTAGCAATGAATCCCGTTAAGAATGCAACCAATCCCACAGACAAATAACCGGCGAACTCATTAATTCCCATGGCGAATCCTCGGTCCTTCTCGCCCACCAAATCCATTTTCATTACCACGGTAGAACTCCAAGTTAGTCCCTGACTCACCCCTAAAAGTACATTAGCGGCGATTACAAAATACCAGCTTGTAGCAAAAATCAACATAAAAGGCACCAAAATGGCGATATACCAACCAAAAAGCAGCAGGTTTCGTCGACCGTATTTATTGGCCAATCGTCCGGTATAATAATTGGCAATGGCCTTCGTTAAGCCAAACGCGGTAATAAACGATAAAATAGCGGAATGTGATTGTATACCAAATTGCTGATGAGCAAATTGCGGAAAAATGGTTCGTTCCATTCCGATCATGCCTCCCACAAAGGCATTCACAATCACTAAAAGGGTAAACTGCTTCCAATTTTCTTTCAATCCCAACTGCACGGGCTTCTTCAAAACGTTTGTATACATGAATTGGATACAAAGTTCGTTGAGCTTTTCGGGGGATATTTTTACAAATGTTAAATACGGATAATTTGGGGTGTTGAGTTGCTTATTGGGTGATAAAAGTTACTCATCCCACTAGAGCTACAAATGTACTGCTGCTGCCAATAAACTACTTTTACCCATCTACCACTACTACCAATCCACTACGATTTTCTGAGTTGCTTTCTCGTAGGATGTTTGAACCGTAAAGAAATATGTACCGTTAAGTTTGAATTCATTCGAATTGCGCGTAAAATAATTCGTACCCAATGGAGCATTGGGGATTACTTTTTCTTCAATTTTTCGACCATCCAAGTGATATAATGTCAATTTCACATCGGTTTTTTGGGTTACGTTAAAACTCGCTTTGAATTCACCACTATTGGGATTGGGAAATACTTGCAATTTCAATGAACCCGTACTTTGATCATTCAACTTATGGGTATTAAGTGACTTGGATTTTACCACCAATACTTTGAAAATTTGACTGGAAGCACTGCTTTCTACACCCGTATTCATGAAGAAAATATTCGCGGCAGTGCTGCTAATTCCTCCATAAATATATCCCACTAGAGTTGTATCTTGACTAAAACTATCCAATTTAAATACTTCATTGGGGTAATGAGGGATATTTAATTCGGGAATAAATTCTGCTCCTGCACCCAACAAACTGGGCATTTCCATTGGTAATTTATATTCCGACATCTGTCCGTTGGATGTGCGTGAAACACGTGCAATTGTTTTAACAAATGGAACGTTATTATCTTGAACCAAAACTCCTGCACTATCGTAATATTGAGCAATTCCCCCGAAAAAAACATTGTGCATTTCATTGTTTTTAGCAGAATACAAAGGCAAAGTAGCGCAATGGTAATGATTGTAATATTGTTGAAAATCATTATTAACTTGATAGTTGGCACTATCGATGTTCACACAATTCAAAAAAGGCAAATCCAAGGTAGGTTGAAATACTCCTGAAAATGCGGTTAACCCTTGTTGTCCGTTGGGCAGAATTTGAGAAACCACATTATAATCTCTGCGGTGTAAATTGGTAGCATCGTAGATTTCGGAAAGATGGGTTATTTTAATCGTAGTGCCATTATCGTCGATGGTTAATTTTCGAATTGCATTGGTGTACACTTGGGTATAAGTAGGATTTCCCATGGGATTGTAATCTCCATCGAACTGATTTCCCCCGACTAAAAAATACGTATTGTAAATTTTCTTGAGATGTCCGCCGGTGACCGCAAACATGGAATCAGAGATTTGTCTGAAATACGATGAAATATTCTGGGAATTGATAATTGCATTTATAACAGAGGGGACATCAACGGCGGTGAGTTGGTTAAATGTTTTTCTGGAAGCTGTTGCAGCATTGTATCCATATCCACCAATAATATATAAATAGTTACCATCTTGGTGAAACTCCATATTGGTAGAACTCAATTGCTCTTGGAGAGAAACAGACAGTGAAGTAAGTGGTGCTGTCCACTTTTGCTTTGCGACGGGATCGACAACAATTAGTTGATTGTTATTACCGGCCACATCAAATGCGGCAAAACGTTGTCGGCGGTGCAAACCGTCCAAACGACCACCAATGATTAGCCATTTACCTTTGGATTGTCCAAAGGCATAAGCTTGAATACCTCCAAGTTCCGGAACTTGAACAGTTTCTAGTATCACGTTAAACGGATCGGTGTTGGATTGTGCTTGTGTAAAATTATAGCCCAACCAACTCAGTAGAAAAAACAGGGTCTTTTTTATCATAATGGGAGATTGATTAAACAAACATAAAGAATTCCCCCTCCGAAGTTGGTGATTTAAATTACATTGGCTATTCGGGTACAATTAAGCAGCGCAACATAATCCATCGAGTAGTTTTACTCAACCCATTGAGTAATTTTACTCAGTCGATTGAGTAAATTCACAACTAGTTGTATATATTTGTATTATGGAATACAAAAGACCTATTTATCATGAATTATATCACCGATTTTTAAAAGGCACTAATTATATCCAAGTAATATCCGGTCCTCGTCAAATTGGTAAAACCACTTTAGTAAAACAGTTATTCCAACAAGCACCTTGGCACGGAATTTATAGAATTGCCGATGGGATAAATAATGATTCTATTTGGATAGAGAATCAAGTCAACGAAGCAATATTGATTCAAAAAACCATAGACAAACCCGTAATTTTGGCCATCGATGAAATACAGAAAATCAATAATTGGAGCGAAACCATTAAACGCATTTACGATTTACAAAAATTCAATTCCGATAAACCCATTCAACTACTTCTTTTAGGATCCTCCAATTGGTTGATGCAAAAGGGACTATCTGAATCTCTTGCTGGACGTTTTGAACAATGGAATTTAACTCATTGGACATTTAATGAATTGCGAGATGCTTTTAATATTACACCCGAACAATTTGTGTACTTCGGTGCTTATCCCGGTTCAATACAGTTTATCTCAGAGGAATCGAGATGGAAATCCTATGTTCGTCAGTCCATGATTGAAACTACTCTAACTAAAGATGTTTTACTCATGAATAAAATTGAAAAGCCCGCTTTAATTCGAAGTTTATTTGAGCTTGGAACGGCATATTCGGGACAAATACTATCTTACAACAAGATCATGGGACAATTGCAAGATGCAAAAAACACCACAACTTTAGCTCATTATTTAAAGCTACTTGAGGAATCAGGAATGTTGATGGGCATAAACAAATTCGCCATGGATACTGCTCGTAAACGCAGCAGTAGTCCTAAATGGCAAGTAATGAATAACGGCATTATGGGGGCATTATCTGAATTCAGTAGTGCAGAAGTGTATAGCGACAATAAACGCCTCGGTAGATTTGTTGAATCAGCGATTGGCGCACATTTAATTGCCCATTTAGGTACAGATTTGAAACTTTTCTATTGGAACGAATCCAATGCTGAAGTAGATTTTATTCTACAAAAAGGAACTGAATACATTGGTATTGAAGTTAAATTGACCCATGACAAAATATCCGGAATTGCGAAATTTCAATCGCAATTCAAACCCAAAAGAATGATTCAATTGTCAAACACCGGAATATCTTGGCAACAATTTATCACAATAGATCCGAGAGAATGGTTCTGACATCCCTAAACCATACACGGGTTTGATTAAAGATGCGAATTAATAAACTCTAACAATTCCTCATAAACCAAATCAGGTTCATTTAAATGGACATAATGAGCGGAACGTTTGAATATCATTAATTTCTTATCCGTGGAACCATATTTTTCAAGTTCCTCAAAAGCAAATTTTGGAGGAACTCTAAAATCGTATTTCCCCCAAAGCAACAATGTTGGAATTTTTACTTTTGGCAACTCATCGGATAAATTCAGTTTGCTTAATTCGAGCTCCATTTCTTGAAAAGTTCGGTTCTCATTTACACTTTCCGCAAATGGATCAATAGGTGAAAAGAAAAAGTCATTTATAAAATTATTTTCTATTTTAGAATTAACAGAATCCATTTTTCGAATTAACGATTCCGATTGATTGGCTAATCGATTCATTCCAAATATTCCATTTTTATCCTCAATATTCAATGAGTTAGCTTCGGTAATAATTGAATTCCATTCATCGGTTTTCAAACCGGATTGAACAAATTGTTGACCTAGGTTCAAAATCATTTCTTTTTCAAGTTCCACAATTCTCGGGACGTTATGTCCTCCACCAATTTCGATCCAACCTATCACATTCTGTTGGTTTTGCGAATCTGCTAAATAATTAATTCCCAAAGAACCACCCCAACTATGCCCAACTAAAACGAATCGAAGATCCGATGAATACTTAAACTGTAATAACTTGATTAACTTAGTTAAATCTTCGGTATATAATTTCAAAGAAAGAGGTTCTGTACTATTTCCCCAAGAAGAGCCTGCATTTCGTTGATCCCAATAAACAACTGCAAAATGTTGTTGCAAACGATACAATGGGTTGTCTTTATTTTGATATCCTACTAATGATGTTGAACCCGGACCACCATGCAAAAATATTACAAAGACCTTGGAATCAATATTGCCTTTTACAAATACAGGCATAGTGGAACCCTTGGATTCTAAATAAAAATGGTCCGAAACGGATTCATTGGTAGATTTCTCACAAGAATGCAAAATCAGGAATATGAAAAACAACCTATACAAGCTCATGATTTAATTTTTTTTATCAAATCCAAACTCAAAACTGGATGCAATTGATGTTGATTATCAAGGGCGTTTACCACGTTAAAGACCCCAATGTTGAAACCCATTGAAAATGAATTGTTCATAAAACGCGTATCTTTCAGCGCATTAATATACAGACCGTATGTAAATTTAGAACTTCCAGATATCTGTTTTTTACTCACTTCACCATTTTGATCCACCGAATAAACATCCCCCGAAAAAAAACGATAGTAAAACCCTGCGTCACCACGAATCCCTAAATTCCAATAAGTGCCCACAGATTTTTGTAACTCTAAACATGGAGCGATTCGCAAACCTATATGATTTTGAGGATGCCAATAGGTTTGAATAGCCGTGCCCCATAAAGGAACTAATTTCTTAGATTCTGAGGCAAATTTAAACTCGGACTCAAAGCTCAAATTCAAACCAGGATGAGTTATTTTCTCTCCAAAATAACCTAATGTTATGAATCTTTTAGGTGGATTACGAAATATTGCAAAGCAATTAATGGAAGGTATAATAAAAACTGCCAAAAATGTGCATTTGAGAACAAGTTTGAATCTCTTCATAAAATGAATCCACAATATAAAGAATCAAATTTGTATTTAATATTATTAAAAATTTGTAAATCTTTTTAGAACACAATACACTCAAATCTTACTTATGATCCTCAACACTACCTTAAAGTCGTTTTGAATTAAATGAACTTCGGCACAATGACTCGGATACGTAACTTCAAAAGCTTCATGGATAATAAACGGTGGACCAGCCACTTGATGAAATAACCCCCGACATTCTAATTTTCCGTCTGGACTGAAACGTTGAATTTCGATTCCTTCCAATTGCTGAGTTACATAAAACCAAGACCCGCAACCTTCTCCACTCAACCAATGTATATCTTCAGGTAAATTTTGAGGTTTCTGTGGTGCTGGCACCACTTTAGGCAACAAACTTCCCTTTTTATGTGAGCCGTGATGTGCCACTAATACCCCATCTTCACCTACTATGGAATAATGCTTCAATGTTTTCACATTCCCTTTGGGCGTGGGACTGATGGTGGTAGGATACTTCAATCGCATTCGGTAATACCATTGCGGTGAACCAGCAACAATAACCGTGTTAACAAATCGAGAACAATTGGTTCCTCCGGGAACAAAAGGACCATAAACCGTAGGTGAAACAGATTGCATCTCACGTGCCTTATTAAAGGCTTTTTCAAAATTGATTTCAATATAAGAAGCATGCAATTTACCCGTCCCATGACAACTTTCATTATTGTAAAGTTCCCATAAAATATCTTCGTAGTTAGATAACTTTCCTTCTTCGTCGAAAAGCGCTTTAATATTCAACTCTAAGTCGTGATCTGTATGTGCGCTTCTCACTCTTCCATGCAAATGAGGAGAATGATAACGTCCAAAATCGAAGTAATGACATTGCCCTGTTGACTTTTCAATTAATACCAGAGCTGCATGTCCCACCTTGTAGTAATTTCCTTTACTGATTTTTAGCCATTCTGCCGGAGTGTCGTACCAAGCTCCTGCTTTTTTGCAGTAGGTATCGGGCCAGGCCAATGCAATTGCAATGCCGTTAAGCATGTTGCTCCTCCTTTTCTTGTGCTACAATAGGTATTTGTAAAAAAATACGGGTCACTGAGGTTTGTTTTGAATGATACATGCAAGTTAAAAAGCGGAAAGGGTTGAACTGTTGAATTGAGACTATCCGGTTCACTGCATCAAAATTACAAATTTCTTTCGTCGCTCCAAAATCGAACAACATCTTGGATGGTTTCACGATGTTTCAAAACAAAATATTTCCCGTTTTGATGTCCTATAACCAATGGAAAAGGCCTGCTGCAGTGTCTAGACCACAATGCGAACGTATTGGCCCCCGCATCGTGTATTTTAAGCCAATCCCCTACTTGAATTTCAGGAAGATCATGATTTCTAAAGGGAATATCGCCCGCAAAACACAAAGGTCCACCGATATCATAATTATAGGTCAAACTTCGTTGATCTGCGTTACCTTCGTGACCGTTTGCATCCAAAACACTTAATCGATGATACCAATCCGAATTGTTGTACGATTCCCGCAAAAACATATCCGCGCCTACATGTATGATGGCCATTTTCCGACCATTCGCTATTTCTTTAACATGTTCCACGCGAGAATAAACCGATGTCCCACCTGCATAATAGTATCGACCAAATTCGGTTATTAGCTGGTAGGTTCCATCGAATAATTCCGGACAAATTGCTTTCAATTCCGAAAAATACAAATCGATATCCGCTTCTTTGGATTGATGATAGTCGAATGCCAATCCTCCGCCAATATTGATAAATTTTATTTTTTTCGGGGGAAGGGCGTTCGCTAGGTCCACCACTTTGCGGATTCCTTTTAGGGTGTTTGAAAAATCACTATTTTGAGAAGCCTGATGCACATGTAAACCATCCAATCGATCAAATTGGCGGAGTTTTTGGATCCATTCTTCACTTATTTCATGCAATATTTCACCAAATTTTGAATTCGCTCCGCTTACATTTAATGAATTTGGAGATTGAATATTCATCGAGGGATTTAATCTCAGTCCTAAATGAATTTCTTGCGAAAAGTTTTGCATATTTTGCAAATCATCGAATGAATCTGCGTTAATATATCCCCCGAGAAACTGTGAATTCAACCAATTTAATTCTAGTTTAGTTTTAACTGGTGAATCGAATACGATACGATTATTGGGAATTCCAGCAGCCTTGGCTATGGCGATTTCCCCCATGGAAGCTGCTTCAAATGCGGCATTCTGTTGATTTAAATTTCGAAGAACTTCCACCAAAGGATTGGTTTTAATGGCTATTGCATTTAACCCATTGGGATTCAATTCCCGATTCATTTTTTTTATTCGATCCGTGGAATAATTCAAATCAATTACCACAACGGAATCGTCATCTGGAGCAAGAAATTCCCAAAAATCAATACCCATTTGCATGTTTCATACGTTTTAAACCCTGAGTAATAGTTTCTAATATGCGACTTTCAAAATGAAAATCAAGCCCGTCTGATATGAATTTACGGATGTTTACTGCACCAATAGCCAGTCGAATAAATGATTTATCACCATACCGAACCGGTTGTCCCATTTGCAATTTCTTGCCACCTAAAAGTTCAGAATGATTGGTTAATAATAGCTGATATAAATACTGCAATTCTTCATGAGCTAAATAACGACCTTCATCGAATTTAACTCGAAATGAAATAATGGATTTATTAGTTAAATCAAAATCTTTCATCAATTCAAAATGAGCATTTTTAGCAATTTCTGTTGATACAAAGCTATTCCAAACCGCTATTAGTTGAGTTACTTGATGTTGATCCAATTGGTTAAACCGTTCAATTTCCTGGATGGCCAATTTCCAACGACAGTACAATCCCTCGTTATAAAATTCACGTAGATGAGACCTCAATTCACTTAAACTGGGGGGAAAGTCTGATTGAGCAAAAATATGTTGGATTCCTCCAACGAGTGATTTTTTGGTTGCCAAATTTTCGGTAAATTTCGATTCCGAAATTACACTTTGAATCTGTGAAATCACATTTTTTGGCACGAATAATGCGGCACAAAACAAGGGTGATTGAAAGAATTTTGATCCCGTAATCATTACGCATGCACCGTCGGCCAATGTTTGATTAATGAGTTCATTGTTGACGCGAAGTTGGCACATATCCACCACAAATAGAGCATCTTTTTGGTATTTGGGGATGAGTGATAGATTATCTTCAATTCCAGACTTACTCCCTAAAACTAAATTTACCAGAAGGGTCTGATCTTCGGATTTGTTTTGGATGATTTTTTGAATTTCAGTCTCATGTTTATGAATATTCCCATTTTCGTCGCGGGCAGGCAATTCGATTAAATCTATTTCGGAGCTGAATCCAATTTTAGCGTTCTTAGGAACGGTTTCTCCGAATTGATTTTTACTAAAATAATACTTCCCTTGGGATGCCAAAACAGTACCAGAACCCAACTCCTCTGGGCATGTTAAGACATTTACAATTCGCTTATCGGGGTGGATAATGGATTTGAACAACAGGGGCAAATACACTAAATCAGTTCCGGAGGGAGCAATAAACACTTCAAAATCTACTGAATTTTCAGTGGATTGAAAGGCGGATTTGATCTGGTTTCGAAGTTCCTCTAGTTGTGGGGCATTTAATGGCTTTTGGTGTAACTCGCCCACTACTTTTTCGAATTCGATCGCCGAAGTCGTATTCAGTGAATTACACGTACACGAACCTCTAAAAATGGTATCATCGAATTGAGCTGGATGAATAAAGTACTTATTCAAACCGTTTTCTAAAATATCTAATCGTTCATCTCCGCCTGTACAGAGCAACTCAAATTCGTTTGATTTCATTAATTAAAATAGAGTCAATAGGAAAAAAACAAAAATACGTGTAAAACGGACAATTATTAAGATTCATGAATTTATTATGACAAGAAATATTGCTCAATAAATCAACAAAAAAGGGCTACTTTTTCAAGTAGCCCTTCACAAAATAGGTCAAATAAACTAATTAATTCGATTTTATTACTTTGTATTTGCTGCTTTGTCCTTTAGAATTCACCTCTATAAAGTAAACTCCATTTGGGAAGCTCGATAAATCAACAGAAACTGATTTTGATTGAACTTGATTGTTTTCAACCAATTTTTGTCCGTTAACATTGAATATAGAAATACCGTCAATTGTTGATTGATTATGTGTAATCAACAACTCACCTTTGGTTGGATTCGGATGAATTTTAATCTGTGTAACCTCAGGATTGTTGGTTGAAACATTAATTAGCTGAACACATTCTGATGTATCCTTACAGGTGTTCAATGTTACTTCCACTGCATAGGTGCCATCAATAGAAGGTGCAAAAGTAGAGAACGTTGCATTGGTTAACGGTGCAAAACCATTTGCGCAATCCAACCATTGGTAAGAAGCACCTTGTTGAGTTGCAGTAATAATATTATTGTCTACAGTAACACCCACATTCACGGTATCAATTGTAACATCTAAAACATAAATACTATCGCATCCATTTACCGTTGTTAATGTATCGTAATACATGCCAGATTGGGTAATCCAATTTCCTTTGGGTGAACGATATCCTCCACATACGCGAACGATTTCTTTACCTAGAAAACTATGATTGATAGTTAAATTAGTCATAATCATACTGTCGCAACCCGCAGCATTTTTAATCACATCATGATATTGACCAGAGGTAGTATATACCGTTCCCGTAGGTCCAACGAAAGAGTCGCATGCGGTAATATCCTGTTCAAATGTTGTAGATTGTAAAACCGTTAAATCCGTGGTGATTAAACTATCGCATCCTTGGCTATTTACTAATGTATCGAAGTAAGTTCCACTTGATGTATATGTTTTGCCCATAGGACTTTGATAAACATCGCACACAGTCAAAGTAACTTGACTTTTGCTGGAATAATTAACGGTCAAATCCGTGATGATAAAACTATCGCAACCATTAACATTTTTCAAAGTATCGGTGTAAACTCCTGTGCTCGTGTAAACATTACCATTAGCACTTGTGTAGCTTCCACACACCGTTTTTGAAACTTTATAGGTAGTTGAGTAGTTAACGGTTAAGTTAATTTCAATAATACTATCACAACCTGTTGAATTTACTAAAGTATCGTAATAGGTTCCAGATTTTTGATACGTATATTTTTTACTTGGGGATGTAAATTCAGAACAAACAACAGGATTAATTTTAGATTTAGAAGAGTTGTTAATGGTAACGTTCATTGTTATAATACTGTCGCAACGAGAATACCCCACTAAGGTGTCATAATAAACACCTGATTTGGTAAAAAGATATTTTTTACTTGGACTTAACACTTGATCGCATCCACTTAATTTTACTTGAGTATAGGAAGCTCCTGAGAACAATTTAGTTACTTCGCTTGCGGATACTGCTCTATTGAATACCATAAAATTATCCATTAAACCACCCGAGGGTAAACCCACGTTGCTACTGTATCCACAAACTTTAAGAGTCCCAGTACTTGAAGTATTGGGAGATGTAGTTAACGTAACTGTTTTATTTAGTGTTCCGTTCAAATAACCTTTAAGTTCCTTGGTAGTATCGTTATAGGTAAAAACCAAGTGATTATCATTCATATTAGCACCTCCGGTAATTAACAAATCCGAAAATGGACCTCTTAAAATCCAGTTGCCACTTCCAGCTACTCCATTGGTAAAACAACGGAAACTGCCAGCTGAAACATCCCCAAAAATATAGAACAATGTGCTGCTAGTTGGTATTTTCTTCATCCACATAGCATAGGTCCAAGAACCTGTTATTTGAGTTGGCCATTTAGTGTCTACATAATCTGTACCGCTTGAAACTCCGGTTCCTACTAATGCAGTACCACACAATCCAGTATCTCCTAATGTAAGATTTCCATTGATTTGAGCAGAATCCGCACCTGTTGGGGGATTTGTTGCATAATTAAAAATTTTGTTCGTAGCCGACTTACTATCAAATCGATAATAAAGTACTTCAGGGTTAACCTGTGCAGTAATACTTGAAACACTCATCAATCCCACCAGGGCCAAAACCACCGATTTTTTGAAATGTGCAAACGAGAATAGGTATTTATTTTTCATAATATTTGGTTACTTGATGATGAAAGAAAAAGCATTCACAAAACAGCTATGTATCTTAAATACCGCATTCGCGAAGCAAATGAGCTAAGAGGAAAGAAATGCAAGATTAGTTCATTCGTGGCATTTTGCATAGTTTTTCTAAGGCTTGTTTTGTGAATAGATAAATATTTATGTAAAAATACTATTCATTTACCTGCATTTATATTTATGCAACTTCAAATCGTATAAAATGGTATAATTTATCCCACAATGTTAGATAATGTTATATCCTTGTCTCAAGAATGTTATTTCCAACATGCACTTAGTACAAATAAGTATTCAGACCTTTGTATCGAACTTAAATTACAATGAAAAAACTCTATTCTTTAATTGCAAGCTGCTTATTCCTCATTTCGGGAATCTGGGCTCAAACACCCAATTTGGTGGTGGAAATTCAAAACGACAACTTCTCAAGCGGATTGTACGTTCACAAAGGTACCTACAACGGTAAAGACTATTGGGTAGGTCCTAAAGGCATGAATTATTATGCTATCTACTTTGGCGCTTCAAATAAATTATGGTCTTTTGCTCAATGGCCAGGTGATACCATGGGATTGCAATGGGGTTGGGCGAACAGAACCTCTAATTCAACTGATAAATACCCAATCTCTGGATGGGGAACAGGAATGGAAGTATCTCTTGAAGGTCCCGCTCTAAAATATTCGGTTACTAAACTGTCTGAATCATTTGAAACAGATGGTAAAATTTCTGGAACTGTTTCCATAACTCATAATCGATTAAAAGGTCAAGGGTTTAACTCCGCAAATGGTAACGACTTAGTTGCAAACGGTGGCTTGACTGTGGATTTTGTTCCAGCAGGTTTAACAGCAAAAGCGATTGTAATGGATAGTGGTATGCTAGAATTTTCATTAACAGGAATAGCTAGTGCTCATGAATTCGACACAGCTGTTATGTTAACATTCAAAGACGCTGCTTTTACCAATAACGGTAAAGCCGATAGCACGGCTAAATCATCTATGAGAATTGCAATCAACTTCATTAATAAGTACACGGTTGCTAAATCAGGCGGAGATTTTGATTCAATTGCAGAAGCCTTTGCCGTTTTAGAAGATGGCGATGGTTTGACCATTAAAGAAGGTACTTACACCGAATTCAAATTAAAACCTAATGTAAATACAAAAACCTTAATCATTCGTGGTGAAGGACCCGACAAAACCATCATTCAAGGTTCTGACAAACCCTTTAATTCTGTAGGTTCAGTGTTTGATTTCCAAGGTCAAACAGAAGTAAATATTGCGAATTTAACTATTCAAAACGGTGACAATTCAACCGGTAACGGCCAAGGTGGTGGAATCAATGGTAACACATTTAGCACCCATTTAATTATGGATAACTGTCGCATTGTTAATTGTCGTGCATTTTCAAAATCATCAAGCCAAACTTCTGGTGGAGGCGTAGTTGCAGCTCGTGTTACAATTAGCAATTCTGAATTTTCGGGCAATGTTTGCGATAATGAAAACAAAGCAGGACAGTGTTTAGGGGGTGCGTTGGCATATCAATCGTCTAGTACTAAAGATCATTCAAAAATCATCAATACTACTTTTGCAAAAAACTTCTCTCGATCTAATGGAGGTGCCATTTTCGTTTATCGTGGATATACTCATTTTATTAATTGTACCTTCTCTGAAAATGAAGCGGCGGGCTTTTTATCTGGGTCAACGACCTATGGAGGACAAGGTGGAGCCGTATATTCTCAAGATACAGTAGAAGTAATGAATACCATTTCATGGAACAATAAGAGTTATGCAAAGCAAGACTTCTATCAATTGGTAGGTAACATTACTTTATCCAATTCTATAATTAATAATGTAGATTCCAGCAATGTAAATGTTAAAGTAATGGGTTCATACAAACAAATTGATCCAAAACTAGATACATTGGCTTTCAACTGCTCTCCTACTCGAACCTATGCATTGTTGGCTGGTTCTCCAGCAATTGATAGTGCCATGGAATACCAAGATATGCCAGAAACCGATCAACGCGGTTACAGCATAATTGAAATGCGTGATATTGGAGCTCACGAAACAAATAATTTCGTAAGTGTAGAAATAGATGCCGACACCTTGTGCATGGAAGACGGTGAAACAGTAACCATGAAGGGTTATCCTAACACTGGAACATTCGAAGGTGAAGGTGTTACCGGAAACACTTTTGATCCTACCAAAATAACCAAAGAAGGCTGGGTTACCATCTCATATAAATTTAATGCACCTGGTTGTGGAAACTACACAGCTACTGATAGCGTATACGTTAAGGTTTGTAAAGTAAACAGCACTAAAAACATGGAATTACCTGTTAGTGTTTATCCAAATCCTGCTCAATCCAAACTTACTATTAATAACTTGAATGGTTCAACAATGAATGTTCGAATTTCAGATATTTCGGGTAAAACCATTCAAAATATCAACGATCTTACTTCTCGAACTGAATTGAACGTAGAATCTCTTCCAAATGGAATTTACTTCTTGTCTATTCAATCTCAAGGCAAAACTGCCCACGTTAAGTTTGTGAAGAACTAATTATTCTTCTTTTTCTTTTGAAAAGGTCACCTCTTGAGGTGGCCTTTTTTCATTTCTAGGGATATTTTTATCATGGTTTGAAAGGAAATACTTGGGTAGGCAATTTGGTTCACCGTACCAACAATAAATAAATTTTCTTGAGGCGCATAATATGCTAAGGCTCCTGACAACCCTGAATGTCCTATAAAAACAGGTACCGCTCCCGTTGGATTAAAATACCACGGAAGTTTGAACCGATGTATTCCTATTCCCGATTGCAATGGTGAAAATATATCATTCCAATCCTGCATCCAATCTAAATACTCTTTGGGAAAAAGTTTACCTTGAAAAAATGCTTGGATAAAAACCAACATATCAGACTGATTGGAAACCATTCCCCCATCAGGACCAAAACTAACCATGGCTTTGGGGATGTTCAATTGGGAAGATTTATAATATAATTTGTGCGGACGATCATCAAACGAATCCTGAAACAAGTAAGTGGATTTCAATTCTAGTGGTTCTATGATTCGAATATTGCATGCATCGGAATAGGATAGTCCAGTTATTTTCTCAATGATTTTTCCTAATAGTTGAAAATTCAAATCTGAATAATGTGCCTTCCCTGGAGTTCCGGGTTTAAACTTAGGTTTTAATTTTTTGCTTCTATTGACGGCATCTTCAAACGACCAGTATACATCATTTCCCGAAACCAATTGATTCTCTAAACTTACTCCCTGTGCGTTTTTATCTTGAAAATAATCGGGCAATCCCGAAGTATGTGCTAATAATTGTTCAACCGTAATTTGATATGAATAATCAACTCCTTTTAGCACATGCAATCCTTTTAAAATGCCTGAATCGAAGTACTTAGAAAGTGGATCCTTCAATTTTAACATACCTTCCGATTTTAGCTGTAAAATCATAGCTGAGGTGAATAATTTAGTTGTACTCGCTATAAAGTATTGCTCATCTTGTTTAATATTACCCGAGTTAAAAATTAATTGTGTGGAATCCTGTCTCAATGAAAACGCCGCTCCAAAAACACGTTTGTTATCAACGGTTTTATCAATTATTTTTTGGATTCGATCTTGCATGGAATTTGTATTTGAGTTTACAGGTTGAGCATTTATTATGGGTAAATAAACAAACAATATTAGTTGGGAAATTCGGTGCACTATATTCATATTGCAGATTTAAATTGAATAGTTATCATTAATTTTTATTTCAGGTTTAGGAAAATTGGGTTGAACAATATTCGTTTATTCTTCATGTGTTTAAAATAGCTCCACGAATATCACATCTACCTCTATTTCATATCAATAGTATTTTCAAGATTATTGTTCATTTGTATACACTATTGCCAAACTCGATAAACATCCGTTTTGTTTCTTAGGATGCCCGATTCGAAGAATCCACCGGTTTCTGGAATATCTTCTACAATAGAAAAACTGCTAACGTCAGAACTTAAGGGTTCAAAAATGAGACAAAATTGTTTTTGAATTCCCGCAGGGATTGTCGTCCAATTCGGAAAAGGATTGAGTCCAATTACTTGCAATAATTTGGCACATTCAGCATTAACCTCCGAACGGAGCTCGATGGTTGGCCAAATACGTTGATATTGAACTTCAGAATTGGTTCCGACGGTAACCACTACTGTAATTTGTTTTTGCTCCTGTATTTGAGTCAATGACTCCAACAGCTCAGCTGGAAGTTCTATTGTTTCGGGGGATGTGATTGTGGAGCTCATGGTTGTTTACAAATCTAATCGCAATTTAGATAATCGACTTTCAGTCTGAAATAAATCGATCGAAAATTAATTATAAAACAATACTTGTTTGATCTAAATAATCCCTGATTTAGAAGGTTTTTCCCTCAAATTATGCCTTTTAACCCTAAATTAATCATACCAATCTAACGAATTCGACTATATTTGGAAAAAGAAACGGTTTATATGAGAAAAATTTTATTGGGGATTACAGTGTTGGTTTTCACTTTGAATTCTTGCACCTTAGAAAAGAGATACCATAATTCTGGCTACAACATTAATTGGAATTTTTCTTCTGGAAGAAATGAATCAATTCCAATTCAAAAAACTTCCAAAAACACAAGAAATTCATCCAATGAATTACCCATAAATAAGAATTCAACTGGTTCTGTGGGAATTTCAAAAGCTAATGAAACACCGACTACATCTTTTTCGTTGCAAAATCCAGAATCCCTTGAAAACAACAATCAACTCATACCCCAGAATTTTCAATCCCTTCCAACTTCCAAAGGAGTTGAGGATAATTCGAATACCCGATTAACTGCTGCCAATTACCCAAATGTTAATATTAATTCCGAAATGTTTAGTCCCAGTAGGAATTTGAAACATTCACCATTTACTATCTTCCCCAAAAACGATAAAAAGAGCATAAAAAACGATAACCGACTACAATCTGCCGCAAAAAGTCAATCCATTCAAAAATTAGAAGACTCTTCAAATTCTGGCTCTGGAACCCGCGTTTTCGGCAGTGTTTTGATTATTCTCGGAGTTTTATTTATCATATTTGTAAGCATTTTGTTGGGTGTTATTTTAATGGCATTGGGCTTAATATTAAGATCCGTTGCTGGTCCTAAAAACAAACCCACTCCTCCACCGGTTGTAGAGTCAAAACCCCAAACAGAAGAAAAGAAAGTGGAATTCGTTGATGTAGTATATTTGAAAAACGGCAGCATTATCAGAGGGTTAATCATGGAGCAAATCCCCAATGAAACTTTAAAAATACAAACTGCCGACGGTAGTTTATTTGTATACAAAATGGAAGAAGTGGTAAAAATCACTAAAGAAGAGAAAAAATAAAAAGTTGAACTTCTTTAAATTTTAAATTCAGCTACTTATGTATGCATACTTACCGGTTTCTTTTCAAATAAAATGATTGAATTAGAAGTATTTGATCACATTGATTTTCGAAATACCCGTTTTGAAATTACCGAATATTCAGAATGTAAATTTGTTGATTGTAAATGGGTAGAACATGACCTTTCTACCGTCGTTTTCAGTGAATGTATCTTTGAGAATTGCGAATTTATCAATTGCAAAACCTACAAATCTTCCTTCAGAGAAGTATTGTTTCAAAACTCTAAATTGATGGGTATACCCTTTTATCAATGCGAAACCTTATTACTTTCTATGAATTTTAATGAATGTAATTTGGAACTATCCAATTTCTTTAGATTGAAATTGAAGAAAACAAACTTTACATCATGCAATTTGAAACAGGTAGATTTTTCAGAATGCGATTTAACTGAAGCTAAATTATTAGATTGCAATTTAATTGGTGCTATTTTCGACCAAACCCGTTTGGAAAAAGCAGATTTCCGAGGAAGTCGGAATTTTAGCATCGATCCAGCAAAAAATTATCTGAAGAAAGCGAAATTTTCAGAATCTGAAATTCGCGGATTACTTCAACACATCGGTATCGAGATTTACTCTTAACGTTATTTGTATACTTTAATTACCTTATTCTGGCTGTCCAAACTCCAGTTTTTAAATTTCTTCAGAAAACCATTCCCCAAAAGCAAGTCACCGCCATCAATTACAGCAATCACCGTGTTGTTTACTATGTAATCTCCCACTCTAACATTATTCACTCGAATCATTTGAGCTGTGACTTTATCGCCATTGGCCAAAATAAATGGTCGTTTTTCTAGGTAGTTTTCACGACCAATAGAACCGTTTAATAGTAATTCGCGCTCGAGGTCAGAGTCGATAATTATTTCACTTGCGCCTGTATCAAACAAAAAGTTCCGAATTTGACCTTCAATGCTAATTTGGACTGTAAACACGGAATTCGGCAATTCCTTTAAATCCAGCTCCGTAAACTCGTCGCTTCCAATAATATCTTCTTTTTTATATTCATTGGTTGAATACTTTTTTTCAGGGATGTTCGCAAAATTCGGATTGGTTTTCATGTTTTCTGCAACACAATCCATAATTATCGAACGATTACTATCGTTGAGCAAATAAGCCACCATATTCCCTTCTTGAACGGCTGTAATCAACTCGCGACTATCCACTTTCGGAATCAAATTATCGCAAACACAAGCACAATAGTCGACCGTAGCCAATTGAACACCTTCTACTTCGATAAAACTCTTTCCTGCACCGTTTACACAAGCATTAATAAAATCGTTGCGGGTTCCGAGCGCAAATCCATCTCGGGTTTTTAAGGTCTTGTTTTGGGCTGAGAGGGTTACACACATCCCCCCAAAAACAAAACTTAGAAGTACGAACTTAACATTCATGAAGGTTATATTTTTTAGTTTAATTATTACAAAAAATCAAAATCAATTATTTACAAGCAACGAATAATGGATTGTATCGTTGTTTTTATGAGTTATCAATTAATTAATTCTGGTTATTAAATTCTACCTACTAGCGAATTTCGATACCACCCATAATAGCACTTCCCAAAAGTACGAGAACCTTGTCGGAATTTTCATTGGTATTTAAATTCCAACGTTTGTCGGTAACTCCCCCTAAAACTGCAGATATGTTATTTTCAATTTTCCAATCCGGAGGACAAATTATTTCAATTCCACCCATGATAGCATTAAGATTAAGAACTGCTTTGCCTTGAATTTGGCACTTTGCTAAATTGACTTCAGCACCTCCCATAATGACGGAAATATCACCTCCAAGGAAATTTTGGGTATGAATTGATTTTTTCGAACCGCTCAATATAGCTTCAACCTGAATAAAATCTAAGCTATTACTTGAACTAGAGGATTGGTGGTTTTCTTGAAGTGGATCATACACCTTTTCCGAAGAATGTTCATTTGAGTTACCGTCATTCGATGGATTATACTCACGATTATTCAAAGTAAATCTGCGCTTATTTGTCCAAGGTTGAAACATAGTAAACAATCCAAGGCAAATGATTGCTACAGGCCAAACATATTGTCTAAACTCAAATTCAGGATACGCATGTCGCAATAAAAACAAACTCCCTACTAACAATAAAATGTAACCAGAAGCATGAGTAAATCCATGTTTAATGAGATTATATAAACCGAATAAAATCAAAATAACAGACCAATGAAAGAGGAAGTCGGGAAATGCTACTCCCATTTCTTTGGCCATCCAAACGGATCCAACTAAGATCAAAAGCAAGCCGAATGCAATTTTGCCTCTTTTGTGTTCTTTTGAGAACATTAGGTTTGTATTAGTATTAGAATTGGGGTAATTTGTTTTCATATGCTGATAATTAAATCCTTGGGTAATGATTTATTTTCTTTAGGAATTGGTAATTAGAATTGGTTATCTACAATTTTACTCCTGTGGCAATTGACTTAGGTCTGAAAATCCAATTTCCCACTGATGACCATCAATATCCGCGAAACTATCGTAGTACATCCAACCATGATCTTTAGGTTCTTGATAGCGTGTAGCTCCATTTTGAAGTGCTTTGGTAACAATTTCATCTACTTTTTCGCGACTTTCCACTTGAATCGCGTTCAAGACTTGAGTAGTTGAACCATTGGCAATGGGACGATTGGTAAAGGTTCCAAAATACTCATGGGTAATTAACATTGCGTAAATTACATCTTCCTTGAGAACAACACATAGAGCTTTATCATCGCAAAATTGTTCATTGAATTCTGCGCCGAGATTCGTCCAAAATTCACGTGTTTTCTTAACATCATGAATGGGTAGATTTACAAATAGGGATTGAATTTTCATAGGAATAACAATGAGGGAATATAGTTCAATTTCTCTGTCTATTAAATTAATTTTTCATCAACTGGTTCCCAAAGTTCAATTTTATTCCCTTCTAAATCCAAAATATGAACGAATTTGCCGTAATCATATTCTGCAATTTCATCGAGAACGGTAATTCCTTCCGATTTCAATTGTTCAACCAATTCGATTAAGTTCTCAACTCGATAGTTGATCATAAACTCCTTGGTAGAGGGTTCAAAATAATTCGTAGATTCTTTGAAAGGACTCCACTGGGTATAGGCCACTTTTTCCGGAGTTTCTGTGGGATGCCATGAAAACGTAGATCCATAAGCATCTGTTGCCAATCCTAAATACTTGCTGTACCATTCTTTAACTGCTTCAGGATCTTTACATTTAAAGAATACTCCGCCAATTCCGGTTACTTTGCTTTTCATCAAATTGATATAATAACGTTTTCAAAAGTATTAAATTGAATTGTGAAAATTGCAGAGTTCAAAAAGTTTTCGTATCTTTGCAGAAGTATCACGAGACCATATTTGGTCACCAACCGAGCACTAACCCTGCTACGGTGGTAAAATGATGCGGACTAACTGTCAAAAACAAAGGGAATGAATCCACGGAGTCTGTTTTCAAAATCGCAATTTCAACTTGTGCCTTTTTGGGGGACGCAACTACCGTATTTAGTTTTTCAGGGTCTGCATTCGACCGATGTGTGTTTCGTTTCACTTCGAAACAATCATTCAAAAACTAAATACTATGAAAGAAAGCACACACATTTTACATCAAATTCCTGTTGATCCACTTACGGGTGCAGTATCAACTCCCATTTATCAAACTTCCACATTTGTTCAAACCGCTCCAGGAGTGCATGCCGGTTACGATTATGCACGGAGCAACAACCCCACTCGAGCTGTACTCGAAGACTTAATCGCAGTTCTAGAAAATGGAAGCAAAGGTTTTGCGTTTGCCTCTGGCTTGGCTGCCATCGATGCTGTAATCAAACTACTGGAATCCGGCGATGAAATTGTGGCAGTAGACGATATTTATGGTGGAGCATTTAGATTGCTAACTCATGTCTACCAAAAGTTTGGAATTCAAGTTAGATATGCCGACTCTACGGATATTCAAAACATTGAAAACGCCATTTCTCCGAAAACCAAAATGATTTGGATTGAAACACCCACTAATCCAACTCTTAAAATTACGGATTTAAAAGCTGTCGGAAAAATTGCCCAACAACATCAGTTGTTGCTTTGTGTTGACAATACTTTTGCCTCACCTGCTTCCCAAAAACCCATTGATTTTGGTGCAGATATTGTTATTCACTCGGCTACTAAATATTTGGGAGGACATAGTGATCTTATTGCAGGCTTAGTAATTACAAAAACTAAGGATTTGGGCGAAAAAATTAAGTTCATTCAAAATGCATCTGGAGGAATCTTGGCTCCATTTGATTCTTGGTTAGTGATTCGAGGAATTGAAACCTTGCAACTTCGGGTTAAACAACATTCGGAAAATGCACAAAAAATTGCTGAATTCTTGAACGAATGTCAAGAGGTAAAAAACGTTTATTATCCCGGACTACCATCCCATAAAAATCACCAAATAGCCTCCAATCAAATGAAGCATTTTGGCGGTATAATATCTTTCGACCTACACAACGACAACAAAGATGATGCCAACAAAATTGTTTCATGTACTCAATTGTTCAAATTAGCTGAAAGCTTGGGTGGTATAAAAAGTTTGATTTGTCTGCCCTGTGAAATGACGCATAAATCCATCCCCCGAGAAAAAAGATACCAATCCGGTGTTACCGATTCTCTCATTCGAATTTCCGTTGGTTTGGAGGATGTTGATGATTTGATTAACGACCTAAAACAAGCATTTCACGCAGTAAAATAAAAAATTCACACATGAAAAGAAAAGAAGTTAAAATTGGATTGTTTGGATTTGGAGTGGTAGGACAAGGATTGTATGAAGCCATTCAAAAAACTCCTACCCTGAATGCTGAAATTTCAAAAATTTGCATCAAACACAGCGATAAAAAACGCAATTTACCTGCATCTTATTTCACCACGGATGCGGATGAACTAATTAATAATCCTGAAATCAATACTATCGTTGAGCTCATTGATGATTCAGAAGCGGCATTTCAAATTGTAAAAAAGTCGCTAATTGGAGGTAAATCCGTTGTGTCTGCTAATAAAAAAATGATTGCAGAACATTTCAGTGAGCTTTTAGAATTACAGGCGCGAACGGGTTCTTCGTTGCTGTATGAAGCCGCCTGTTGTGCGAGTATTCCCATAATTAGAAACCTGGAAGAATACTATGATAATGATCTATTAGAACATGTTGAAGGCATTGTAAACGGATCTACCAATTACATTTTAACACAAATTGACACCCTTCAAATTCAACCACAAGTTGCACTTAAACGAGCACAAGAGTTAGGTTATGCAGAATCCAATCCCATCATGGACACAGGAGGATTCGATGCTAAATTCAAATTAATTTTACTCATTGGACATGCCTTTGGCGTTATTGTGAAACCTGAAACGGTATTTCACATTGGTATAGACCGATTGGGGGATTTGGAATTGCAATTTGCGAAAGAAAAACGCTTGAAGATAAAACTCATAGCTGTTGCCACGCGTTTGAAATCAGGAGAAATTGGAGCATGGGTTCTGCCCAAATTCGTTGAAGATTCAGACCCTATTTATGCTGTCGACGATGTATTCAATGGGATAAAAACCAAATCGTTTTTTAGTGATTATCAGTTTTTTGTAGGAAAAGGCGCCGGTGCTTATCCTACAGCTTCTGCAGTTATTTCCGACATTTCAGCTCTAAGTTACGACTACAAATATGAGTATAAAAAGCTCCAAAATAGTTCAAAAAATGCTGCCCAAATCTCCGAAAACATTGAATTCAAAGTGTTGTTCAGATTTCCGGAGAAATCTGAGGTTTCCATTGACCCATATTTTGAAAGTACCACAGAGCGACTCAGTCGAAATGGCGAATGTTACATTATTGGAAACATTCGTTTGGATAGATTGAAATCTATAATTTCTATTTTTGGAGATTCTTGCTCTGTAGTACTTTTCAACGCAATCGAATAATCTTTAAGGTTTCCGGATATACATTGACCCATTCTTGGTTTTCAGTTCGGTCAATTTACTGTCTGACACCAATTTATGGAGAAGAGCTTCTGATGCAACGCTATCTTGTTCTGATAGTTCTGAAAACTCCCTTAAAGTCAACGATGGATATCGTTTAAAAAGAGACTCCCAATCTGTAGAATAGCCCTTCTTTTGAGTAAGAGGGGCTAATTTTAGTATGGCCATTTCAAAAACCGAATAAGGTTTATATCCATATACACGTTCCGTTTGAAACACCAAATTATTCAAAATCAAGGTGGGAAATCCTCTAACCGACAGGTTTTGTGCCAATTGTAGATCCGCCTTAAAAAGTTCTAATCCTTTGCCAGGCATATCTTCCAATAGTTTTTTAGGATCCAAACCTGCTTGAATTGCCGCATCAACAATGTTCTGATTTTCAGTAATATTCTTCTTCTGCAAAAAGACCATTTCTCTCAAAATTCTTAAGAATGCAATGGCCTTCTGTTCATCCTGAATTTGTGCTGCTTTGAAAGCAATTGAAGGTGGATAGGAAGAAGATAAGGGATTTTCCAACCATACGTCGCCATCAATGGGCATTTGATAGTATTCACTCACCTCATCCCAATGATGAGCTACATCGGATGGCTTACTGATTCCACCGCTGTTGTAACTCCAATCAGGCAGCAGTCCTCCCATTTTATATTCTATTTCAAAAACATCGCCGTATTCCAATTTCAATTTTCGCAATTGCGGTTCAATTCCCCAACAAGATGAACAAATCGGATCCGTGTAATAAATTATTCGAATGGGTTTTTCTGCTTTCTCGAGGGATATTTTTTCGGGGGATGCTTTCTCTGTAGATGATGTTTCGAGGGATGCTTTCTCTGAAGCTGATGTTTCGGGGGATGATTTCTCTGTGGATGATGTTACCGGGGCTGATTTTTCAACACCTGAGGAATGAACATCATGTGTGTCTAATGGAATTTCACAAATTCCGGAATCAGGATCACACAACATCGGATTTACATTTTGTATCATAGTATTACTGTTTCTACTTCCTTCATTTTGGATAGATTTCCTTGCTTTTGTTGGATTGTTCGATGGATTAAAAGTTGAATTTTTGATTTTAGTGGATGGAAGGGAATTTTTTATGACCTTCTGAGCATTTGTATTTGAACTCCAAGCAATCAAAAAGAACAAAAACAATGGATTTCTGAAATTCAACCACTCATTAAACCTGTGAATCACAATAGTGACATATTCTGAAAAAAACTTTCTGCCGCCATTCATCTCCAATCGATTCATTTTACAAATTTACTCATTTATTTGTTTAAACAAATATAAATATTTTATGAGTTAAAACACAGCAATATCAAAGCTTTGAAAGCGATCTGTATTTTGACAATAAAATTACATTCTACCAAAAAATCGTTATATTTGTAAACTAAAAAAATTATGAGTCTCTATTGGAGAGTTTGGATTTTTCGGGCATGCATGATTGTCTTTACTTTGTGGTTAACCGCAAAACTGACACTCGATGGATACGATTTCTACCAAACTCCTTTGGAAGAACGTTTTTATCATCCGCAATACAAAACACTACACGCATCTGGTTTTTTAGGACATGGTTACGGTATTATTGGCACCTTTTTAATTGCCATTGGAGTATTTGGTTACATCTACGCAAAAAAAACACTCCGATTTGAAAAAATAGTTCGACTAAAATACTTGCTCGAGTTTCACATATTCCTGTGTACCGTAGGACCAATTTTAGTACTGTATCATACCACATTTAAATTTGGTGGAATTGTATCCATAGGTTTCTGGAGCATGGTATTAGTGGTAGCCAGCGGTGTTGTAGGAAGATATATCTACATTCAAATTCCTCGTTCCTTAAACGGTAAATCATTGGATTTAAAAGAAATTGAATCTGATTTGCAAAATTTACTGCAACAAATCAAAGATATTTTAAAAAACAACGCATCTTCAGAGGCAATCGGTAATCCTTCAAGCAATTCCGGAACAAACCTAAGTTTAGAATCACTTGCCAATCCATTGGGTTTGAAAAACCTCAAAAAAGAAATTCAAACTCAAATTGCTCAAAAATCTGAAAGGAAAAAAGCCATTCAGAATATTTCTAAACTCCAACGTTTGAACCGTCAATTGAAGCATTTGGAAAAAATGCAAAAGTGGTTTTCCTATTGGCATGTATTCCACAAACCTTTTGCGATTATTATGTTGGTTATCGTCATTGTGCACATTATAGTTACTCTCCTAATGGGATACACTTGGATATTTTAAACATCTATGGACTTTATTGAAATTAGCATTTATTTGATCACAGCACTATTCGTAGTATGGGTATTTATTAGCTATTTCAGAAAGTTTCAGTTAGCATCTCAACAGGTTCAACAAAAAGTGGATTCCGCCAAACAATCGGGCAGGTATGAACCTCTATCTCTTTATCCTTACATCGATCCACAAAAATGCATTGGCAGCGGAGCATGTGTAAACGCCTGTCCCGAAAAAGATGTTTTAGGAATTATGAACGGTAGAGGAACACTCATCAATACAACAAGTTGTATTGGGCATGGAGCTTGTTTTTTAGCATGTCCTGTAGATGCCATCAGTTTGCGAATTGGAACAGAGAAACGCGGAGTGGAACTTCCACACGTTAAACCCGATTACGAAACCAACGTAGACGGTATTTTTATTGCAGGTGAATTGGGTGGAATGGGTTTGATTAAAAATTCCATTGAACAAGGAATTTCAGCCGTGAATGCAATAAAATTACGTTGCAAAGATTTGAATCCTTCCGAATCTACATCCCCCGAAAAAAACAATTCGGATAAGATTATATCACATTATAACCAATCCAATACATCACTCTCTAAAAACGGCAACTCTAGTATACCTCTCTCTGAAAATAGTATTTCGGATGTCAAATCCCACCCCATTTACGATCTAATTATTGTGGGAGCCGGTCCTGCGGGAATTGGTGCTGCACTTCGTGCCAAAGAATTGGGTTTAAACTACCTTGTTCTCGAACAAGACAGTTTAGGTGGTGCGGTGTTTACCTATCCTCGGGGAAAAATTGTTATGACCCATCCGGTAAACCTTCCTTTATACGGATCGGTTAAACTCAATTATACCAGTAAAGAAGAGTTATTGGAACTTTGGAAAGAAATTAGAAGTACATTCGATTTAAAAATTCAAGAAAATACCAAAGTAAATTCCATAGCGAAGGAGGGAGATCTATTTCAGATTCAACTTCAGAATGGGGATGCTTTAGTTAGTCAGACCGTACTTTTGGCAATCGGCCGGCGAGGTTCACCTAGAAAGTTGAATATTCCCGGAGAATTATCTACTCGAGTGGCCTACCGATTGATTGAGGCGGACGAAATAAACAACGAACGAATTATGGTGGTTGGTGGAGGAGATTCAGCCATTGAGGCAGCGCTCATGTTGAAGGATCATAACACGGTATATTTATCCTACAGAAAAAATGTATTTGCGCGTATCAAATCCTTAAACGAAGAAAAAATCCAATCGGCCATTCATAACAAGGAACTTCAAATGTTGTTCAATTCAGAACTCAAAAGAATTGATGATGCTAAAATCGAAATAGAAATTGAAGGGGAACTAAACTCCATTGAAAACATTGACCGCATTTACATATTTGCCGGTGGAGAATTGCCAACCGAATTTCTCAAAAATGCTGGAATTGAATTGGAATTAGCAAAAAATAAAATTCTTAAAACCCATTGAGATACTTCACCTACATAGCGCTATTGTTTTTTGTGTTTTCTGCAAGCCAGGGACAGTTTTCGCCTGGTGATTTGTCCGAACCGCACAAACAACTAGAGGGCATTAAAAATTGCACTCAATGTCACAGTGTGGGTTCCAAAATTCAAGAAAACAAGTGTTTAAGTTGTCATAAAGAACTGAATAAACAGATTCAAAGTAAGAAAGGATTCCATGTTAGTTCACAGGTCAAAGGAAAATCCTGCATCAGCTGTCACTCCGAACATCATGGTCGGAAATTTGATGCTATACACATGGATGAGAAAAAATTCGACCACAAATTAACAGGATACACTTTGGAGGAGGCACATGCTAAAGTATCTTGTAGAGAATGTCATACAGCTAAGAATATTAGCAACGCTAGTTTGAAGAAAAATAAGAAAACGTATTTGGGGTTATACACTCAGTGCCTATCCTGCCACGAAGATTACCACCAAAAAACGTTGAGTTCAAGCTGTTTGGAATGTCATTCCATGAAGACCTTTAAAACGGCTCCCAAATTCAATCACAATACGCAGTCCAAATTTGCATTAAAAGGCGCACACGTTAAAGTTTCCTGTGTAGATTGCCATAAAATCACCACGAAAAACGACAAGAAGTTTCAGATTTTTAAAGGCATGCCTTTTTCTAAATGTGTAGACTGTCATAAAGATCCGCATGAAAATAAATTTGGGAATAATTGTACTAAATGCCATAATGAGAATAGTTGGAAGAGCATAAAATCTCAAGATAAATTTGACCACAATCAAACCGGATATCCGCTAGAAGGAAAACATGTCGGAGTGGATTGCAAAAAATGTCATACCGAGGGCTATTCAAAGAATTTGGCTTACGGAAAGTGTTATGATTGCCACAAGGATTATCACGAGGGTGAATTTAAATTATCTAATGGACAAATTAAAGATTGTAAAGAATGTCACGAATTAAGTCAGAACTTCACATTCAGTAATTACGATTTGACACAACATCAGCAATCCACATACACGTTGACGGGATCCCACGAAGCTACATCATGCATAAGCTGTCATAAACCCAATGCTGATAAACGCTGGCAGTTTAAATTTACGGACAAAACGTGTGTATCTTGTCATAAAAATATTCATGAGGATTATTTAGACGGCCGGTTTTACCCGAAAAATAGCTGTGAAAAGTGCCACAACACCAATCTCTGGGCAGAAGTTACTTTTGATCATAAAACAACGGAATTTGAATTAGAAGGTCAACACAATGAAGTTTCATGTAGAGAGTGTCACTTCGAGAAAACCAAAGATGTCAAAGGGAATTGGGTTCAAAAATTCAAACTACCCAATTTGGAATGTACTCAATGCCATGACGATGTTCATGAAACTCAGTTTATCAAAGAAGGTCGAAACGATTGCAAACGTTGTCATAGTATTGAAAAAAACTGGCCTATCCCCCACTTCGATCATCAAAAATCCGAATTCCCTTTGGAAGGCAAGCATAAAGAGGTAAATTGCAATGAATGTCATAAACCCATTGAAAAACGCCTTCCCGACCGAATTATCCTCTATAAAATAAAACCTTTCGAATGTATAAACTGTCACGGCTCCAAATAATATTATTTTTCTTTTCGTTTGTGGTATCTGGCCTGATGGGTCAATCGAATCCGCATGGAAAGGATTTAAAAATAGATTGTAAGCAATGCCATACATCGGGAAGCTGGAAAATGGCAACCATGGATGTGAAATTTGATCACTTCAAGGAAACAGGATTTGAATTGGAAGGTCAACACAACAAATTGGAATGCAAACGTTGCCATCAAGATTTAAGCTTCAAAGGCCTAAGAAATCAGTGCGTTGATTGTCATACAGACGTACATCAAATGAGTGTAGGAAATGATTGCAAACGTTGTCATACTTCTGAAAATTGGTTTGTTCAGAATATAGCAGACATCCATTCAGAAAACGGTTTTTTATTGGAAGGTGCTCACGTAACGGTATCGTGTATCGATTGCCATAAAAATAACAATTCCCAAGTTTGGAACCGTATGACCAGTCAGTGCATTAGTTGCCATCAAACGGATTACAAAAACACGCAAAATCCCAATCATCAATTAGCGGGATATAGCACGGATTGTATAGAATGCCATTCACCGCAATCTCCTGTTTGGAAATCCGAGTTCTTTCATTATTTCTTTCCACTTACCCAAGGACATAATGGTTTAACCTGTGTTCAATGTCATCAAAACAAGCCTTTCCAACAAGCGAGTTCGGAGTGCATTAGTTGTCACCAAAATGATTACAACAACGCTTCCAATCCCAATCACAAACAATCTGGTTTCCCAACCGACTGTGCAAAATGTCACACCACCCAAGTGGGATGGGCACCAGCCAAATACGACGATCACGATGCCGATTTTTTCCCAATCTATTCGGGTAATCACAAGGGAGCTTGGACCAAATGCACGGATTGCCATACCAATTCAAACAACTTTGCATCGTTCAGTTGCATTGATTGTCACGAGCACAATAATCAAGCGGATTTAGCGGATGAACACAACGATGTTCGCGGTTATTCTTTCCAAAGTAAAGCGTGTTTTGAATGTCATCCAAAAGGAAGTGAATAACCAAATTATGAATAGATCGATTTTTTTGCAAAAGTGGTTATTTTTCAGTATATTATTGAGTTATACCTTTAATTTTTCTTTTGCACAAGTTACATCTTCTAAACGCAGTACTCAAACGGGTGTAATTTCATATGTTTCCAAGGAAAGTGTTTACGTTCGTTTTTCATCCACTACGGGAATTGCCTTAGGGGATACATTATATTCGGCAAAGACTGACATGCCGGTTCTAGTGGTTTCAAAGAAATCGTCGATTTCCACGATTAATACACGTATTGGGACTACCAATTTATTGATTGGGGATAGCATTCTGTTCTATTCGAACGTGCAAGTGGATAAGAACATCCCCCAAAAAGAAACAAATCCCGTTGTACGTGACGGCAAAAACCAAATAATTCGATCTGCGGATTCTGTAATCCGTAAAAACATCCCCCAAGAACCAAAAGAAAAGAGTTGGAATTGGCATGGAAACACCAGTTTATCTACTCGATACAATCAAACTTTGGGATCGGAGGCGAACCGAGGAATGAATCAGCAATACGGTAGATTTCATGTTCGTGGAGTTAAAAATGATTCTTTGAATAGTTTGGGAGTGCATCTCAGTGGAAACTACCAGCAATTCACCTCCAGTTTTGCCAAATCAGAAGCGCCAAAAATGGGGCGAATGTATTTGAATCAGGCAGAATTGCAATGGAAACCAACATCTTCAATGGAATTTCGGATAGGCAGAGGTTTTCAAAACGGGTTGAGCAGTATGGGGGCTTTGGATGCGGCTCGAATTGCTTATAAAAAATCAACTATTCAGTTAGAAGCTGTAGGTGGATTTGCACCGAATTTTAGAACACATCAATTTTCAACTGAAAACGTGGCATATGGCGTATCTTTAAAAACGGAGCATTATAAAAACACGCTGAAATGGGATGTGAGTTTGGGTTGGATGAATCAGTTTTCTCAAGGCCAAATTGATCGGAGATTGTTGCTATTACAAGGTAGTTTATACAATAAAAAGTCATATGCATATTTCTTAATTGAAAACGATTTCACTCAAGGAATAAATCAATCGAGAGTTCAAAGTACGTATGTTTCGCTGCAACATCGTTGGAATTCAAAATGGAATTCATTTTTATCGTATGATACTCGAACTCCTTGGATTTATTGGAGAAGCTACGATCAATTGACTATTGATGATTTGATTGAACGAGAAGCGCAAAGAGGATTTCGGGTGCGATTAAATTACAAGTCCTCCAAAAATGTCAATTGGGGATTTCAATCCACCGTGAGAACCACGAATTTCAAAAAAGACATGATGCTTTTGGGACTTAATGTAACTCGGAATAATTTGTTTTGGAAGGGAAGTTCGTTAAGTTATCGGTTGAATTTGGCAGATTATAACAGTCTGTGGCAAAATGCCCTTCAGATTGTTCGATGGAGCATGTATAAACAAAATAGCCAATTTTCAATGTATTACCGAAGCAATTTGTTTTCTCGTAGAATCGAATTGGGGAGCGTTTTCAATCAAAACTCTGCGGGAATTCAATATTCATTTCCCTTGCGAAAAGGTTACGAATTGGATGCCTTTTTTGAGTATAATTTTCAACAACAACAGCAACATCTTTTTTGTTATTTAACTTTGAATAAGCGATTTTAAAATGAAGTTTACATCTGTATTACTATTGGTTGCCTTATCTGCTTTAGGCTGTACCAACTCAAACGAGTTAAAACCCGTTGATTCCGAGAAAAATGGTTTAAAAACAGGCATCTTTGGTGGAAATAATGCAGAAAGCTCTTTTGCTTCCCAAGGTACCAACGGTGAAATTCACTCTCACCATACGATAACTGTGTTAGAACACATTCCTGGACAGAGATATTCCTACATGAAAGTCGCAGAAAATGATGATGAATATTGGATTGCAACCATGAAGGGTGATTTTAAAGAGAATGAATCTTATCATTACCATGAAGGAATAGAAAAAACGGATTATAGCAGTACCGAGCTCTCGCGCACATTCGATCGAATTGTATTAGTATCAGAACTACTTTCAACGGATGCACATGAAGGTCAAAACAATGCCTCTATGCAACCCAATGAAATCAAAATCGATAAAACAGAAAAAATTACCATCCCCAAAAGTTCCACGCCTATTAAAGATATTATTTCACAACCCGCTCGATTCAAGAATAAAACGATCGAAATTACTGGTAGAGTAACCAAAGTTAACCCAGGAATTATGGACCGGAACTGGATTCATATTTACGATGGCACCAATGGTAACTTCGATTTTGTATGTACTTCAAAACAAGATATTCCTGTTGGACACCTCATTACTTTAAAGGGCACTGTGGTTTTGAACAAAGATTTTGGCGCTGGATATACCTATGAAATCTTGATGGAAAATGCACAAGTAAAATGATGAATTTACTAAAAAAAGGGGTTCTCAGAATCATTAATGAGAGAACTGGTTTGCTCTATGTTTTGCTATTTACCATCGCAATTGCTGTAGCGACTTTTATTGAAAACGATTACGGAACCGAAACCGCGCAAAAACTAATTTACACCACTACATGGTTTGAATTACTCATTGCCCTTATTGGTTTGAGCGTAGCCTACTCTATGTTCAAATATCAGTTGTGGAAACGCAAACAATATGCTGTACTTATTTTCCATTATGCCATTTTAATTATCATTCTTGGCTCGGCAATTACCCGATTTTGGGGATTTGAGGGAATGATGAATATTCGAGAAGGGCAAACTCAGAACCAATTTGTTAGCTCTGAATCCTATGTTTCGTTGTTTTTCACGGACAAAAACAATCAAAATTATGAGATGAAACACCGAGTTTTATTCTCATCATTGGGTAAAAATCAGTTCCGAGAAATTTATCAAATTAACGATCAAAAAGTTCAAGTAACTCTCAAAAAATTCATTCCCAACTGTAAAGAAGATGTTGTTCAAGATCCGAACGGCAAACTTGCGGTGAAAATTGTGGTTCCCGGTAAAGGTGGTAGAATCGAAGAATTCTTGGAACAAGGAGATGAGAAAAATATTGGTGGTGTCAATTTTAGTTTTAAGGATGAATTTGCGCCCGGAAAAATTCAGATTGCTTGGCAAAATAATCAACTTTTCATTCGAACCAACGAAAACATGTCGGCATTGGAAATGGCAACACAAAATCAAGTATCGTTTCCATCTGACACAGGTCTAGTTCCATTGATGCTCCGATCTTTATACCAACTCAATAGCATTCAATTTGTTATTCCAGAATTCCAAAACGGAGTTAAAACGGTATTGATTTCTGAGTCACCCAAACTTAAATCTGAAAGTGTAAATGCTATCAAACTCTTAGTTGAATATAAAAATCAATCGCAAGAAATTTTGGTTAGAGGCTCAAAAGGTCTAATGGGTCAGCCTGTAGAAGCTCGTTTCGATGACTTAAACATTCAATTTCAATATGGAGCTATTTTAAAATCGCTTCCTTTTTCTATTCAACTCGACAAATTTGAATTGGAACGCTACCCAGGAACCAATAGTCCCGCTTCATTTTCCAGTTTTGTGCAAGTTGAAGATCCCCAAAACGGAGATTCGTATGACTACCATATTTATATGAATCACATTCTGGATCATGGTGGATATCGATTCTTTCAATCTTCATACGACCAAGATGAAAAAGGCACATATTTAAGTGTAAACCATGATTTTTGGGGAACTTGGGTTAGTTATTTGGGATATTTTTTACTCACGTTGGGGATGATCTGGACGCTTGTAGACAAAAAAACTCGATTCGCCATGTTGCGTAAAACAGCAAATAAAATGGGAATAGTAATCCTGTTTGCTTTGATTCCCGGTTGGACTTTGGCGCAAAACCGAATCGAACCCAAAATAACAGTGCCATCAGAGGTTCATGCTAAAAAAGTTTGTGAAATTTTAGTTCAGGATGTTCAGGGTAGAATGAAACCCATGCATACTTTTAGTCGTGAAATCATGCGAAAAGTTCATGGTTCTGAAACTTTAAAAAACATTTCGGATAATTCTTACTCAGCCGATCAAATTATTTTAGGAATTTGGGGAGCGAATGAGGAATGGTATCAAGTTCCATTCATAAAAGTTAGTTCCGATGATTCATTAAGAAAACTATTAAATGCAAACCAAGTGGAACATCTTTCGTTTCGCGATTTTTTTGATAACGAGGGAAATTATCTTTTACAATCTCAGATAGAAATAACTTCCCGGAAAGCAGATAAAGAAAAAGGCACATTCGACAAAGCTCTCGTTGCTCTAGATGAACGAGTTAGCATTATGAATATGCTTTTTTCTGGTACATTATTTAAGTGGATTCCTTTAGAGAATGATTCTAATCGCACTTGGGGTTCCGCACACGAACACAATCACGACCACAATCAAGTTGATAGTCGAAATTCCGAAGTTTCTGCACGATTTTTTGACTCCTATAAACAGGCACTCCACGACGGAATTGAACACAACGATTATAAAGCTGCTAACGATTTGATTGATGACTTAAACCAATATCAAATCATGGCCGCTGCGGATTACATTCCCAGTAAAAACCAAAGAAACATTGAAATCATATTGAATAAATCCAGCATTTTTATACGTTTAGCTGTGATTAATACTTCCATTGGAATCCTATTCTTAATTGCCTTGTTTTTAAGTATTTTTAGACAAAACAAGTTGATTTTCAAACTACATAAAATCCTATTGATTTCGGCTTTGATTTCTTTTGGATTGCATACCTTAGGTCTAGCTGCAAGATGGTATGTATCCGAGCGAGCACCATGGAGCAATGGCTATGAATCCATGATTTATATTGCGTGGACAGCTGGACTGGCAGGATTAATTTTCAATCGAAAGTCACTAGGTGGAATGGCATCAACGTTTGTACTTTCTGGAATCATGTTATTCATTGCTCACTTAAGTTTCCTAAATCCCGAAATTACACCGTTGGTTCCAGTATTAAAATCCTATTGGTTAACTATTCACGTTTCAATGGAAGCTGGTTCCTATGGTTTTTTACTGTTGGGGGGAATTATTGGGTTGTTAAATCTACTGTTGTATGTTACGGTAACATTTAATCAGAAACACAATTCCACGATTGCATTGCAAATTGAGCACCTAACGAAGTTAAGTGAAATGACAATCACAGGAGGATTAATTATGTTGGCCATTGGAACTTACTTGGGCGGAGTTTGGGCAAATGAGTCTTGGGGAAGATATTGGGGATGGGATGCTAAAGAAACTTGGGCATTGGTTTCCATTATGGTGTATGCCTTGATTTTACACATGCGATTTATTCCGAAACTTCGGGGGAATTTTGCTTTTAACGTGGCTTCCATTTTTGGATTTGCATCGGTAATAATGACCTATTTTGGTGTGAATTATTATTTATCTGGTTTGCATTCTTATGCAGCAGGTGACCCTGTGCCAATTCCTACTTGGGTATATATTTCTGTAGTTGCCGTTATTGTTATTTCTATTTGGGCCAGTCGCGGAAAGAAATTACTCCATAAATAACTTCTCGGGTTAAGAATAACCTCAAGGAATCTCTTTTCAGAGGGAGGAAATACAAAGATTGCCTTGAGAAAATTTTCCGAATAGATTTTCACAGGAGTAATGGGCATGCTCCAAGAAACTTAATGGCTTGTTCGGGGGGGGGTAATTGGTTTTTGGGGAAATCAGGACCAAATATTATTCACATCCATGAATAATTTGGGTTTCAACCCATTGTCCATTTCGGAGTTCTTGAGTTACGCAATCCACTCGTTCGGAATGTGGAAAAACATGCCAACATGAAGTGGACCGAACACACCTCCATTCGCGCTTGAATGTCATGGAATCTAAATACCATTGGTAGTAATTGGTTTCTGTTTGCTTGCTATTCTGACGACTCAACACTTCCCAAATTCCGTGGTTTCCTTTCCATTTTTCAAACTGAATATCCTCGAAAGCGCCGAATTTCTTTGGGTCGAAGGATTCCAATTGATCATTCAATTGAATATACAGGGGTTCGTATTTTTGAAAGGGCTTTTCGGCTTTGGGATTGGTGCCACATAAAGACATACAGGGATATTTACCCAAGCGCATTTCCAAGGAGTCGTATTTTCCCAAATGATTTTTTAAGTATACAGTATCTAGACCTGCAGAGTGCTTTTTTGATTCGATTTCAATAATCCAAGTTCCGAAAAATCCACCATTTTTCTCGCCGTCGATGTCTCGTATCAATACATAAAAATTGACTGGATAATGTTGTCCGATGTTGTACATCACGGTGTAATGATCTTGCGTAAATCCAAAATCACATGCGAATGGTTTCAATATTAATCGTTCAAATTCACCAGTTTCTTTGTTGGTGTATTTATTTACTGGGGGATGCTTATATAGGGAATCAAAAATTAAGCGCGGTTCCAAAGGTTGATTCGTGGTATGAAACGCAACCTGAATTTCCAAGCCTTTCACCACATTCTGGGTATCCCCCGAAAAAGGAACCACACTGATTAACTTTACAAAATCGAACTGACAATGTTGGCTCCATGTTTTTTTGAATGAAAATAGAGAAATAATTACTAAAAATAAAAATCTAGAATAATTATAAATCCGGGAGTTTTTAACTCTTAACATGGGGCTTAATACGAATTAGTGCGAAAAGGTAAATGGGAGACAAACAATTACAGACATAAATATGACAATCGAATTCGTGTATCTCTATTCATCTTTGCATCTGTAAAAATAAAATCCATTTCAAATGCAATTTATCTATTTTATACCTATTGCTACCTTCTTTCTTTCTTTGGTTTTTTCTTTTATACTCTACAAACATTACAGAAGTAAACCAGAAGCTACCTATATTCTATGGTGGTTAATTGGTGTATTAACTTACGGTGCAGGCACTTTCACTGAAAGTTTCAACACGCTTTTTGGTTGGAATGAAACCAACTTTCGGTGGTGGTATATAACAGGTGCTTTATTGGGAGGCGCACCATTAGCACAAGGGTCCGTTTATCTATTACTAAACAAGAAGATTGCTCATATACTATCGGGGATTTTGATTGTGGCGGTTGTTTTAAGTTCCATTTTTGTACTTCAATCTCCAATCAATTTTAGCTTGGTAGAACCAGAACGAATGTCAGGAAAGGTTTTTGAATGGCAGTGGGTACGGGCATTTTCGCCCTTTATCAACTTATATGCTGTTGCATTTTTAGTTGGAGGCGCAATCATTTCTGCCGTGAAATATTTCAAAAAAACAGGTACGAGCACTCGGTTTTGGGGAAATGTGTTGATTGCTTTAGGCGCGATTTTACCTGGTATTGGGGGAAGTTTTACCCGTTTGGGATATGTTGAAGTTCTTTATGTAACTGAATTCTTGGGACTCACATTAATTATTATTGCTTATTTCAAAATGAAATCAGAACCAACGGTATCAGTTCATGCTAATCAGATTTAATGAAATAACCTTCTAAATCCGACAAATCTTCTCGACTGACTTTCCTTTGGCCAATTCATCCACTATCTTGTCGAGGTAACGTACTTTTTGAGTTAACGGATTTTGAATCTCTTCCACTCGATATCCGCAGATCAAACCGGTGATTTTTTCTGCGTTGGGAGTGACATTAGCATTTTCAAAAAATTCACTAAACGTATAGTTTTCCTTGATGGCTTCATCAATTTTTTCGTTGGGATAACCGGTCAACCAAGATATTATGGCCCTTAATTCAACTTCGCTTCTCCCCTTTTTTACCACTTTATTTACGTAATGCGGATAGACAGAAGCGAAGGTTAATTTCGCTATTTTTTCATCGTGATGCGCAGTTGAATTATTCATTGTGTGAAAATTACAACTACTGTCCCATTCTCACAAATAAAACTACAGTTTCTAATCAATACAACTAAGAGATTACAACTTCCAACCCATTCTCACTAAAAATCCAGTGTTAATATCTCCGTTCGTGTATTGCTGATTAATAAGTCTCGCTCCTACCACAAAACGCTGTGACGCATGATATTGATAATCAAAAATGAAATTTATACCTGTGGATGTTCTTTTATCTATAACAGCTTTAGTATAGACTAATTGATTGTTATCAAACATTCGTTCCGTATCGTAAACGTCGGTAACATCACTTATAGATAATCCCGTTCCCATTCTAAAATCATTTTTTCTACTATTTTTAAACGGGGATACCAAGATATTTGAATTAAACTGATAAAAAGCAGACTGATCAAAATCCGAGCCAACACTTTTCCCAAAAGTAACATTGCCGGCTATCGCGAAATAATTATTCAGCTTCACTGACAATTCCGTTTCCATTTGTCGACAAACTACATCACCTGTTCCGGCTAACAAAAGTCCCGCGCCAATTTGCATTGTAATAGGTTTTCCTAGAACCGTGATTGGCTTAAAATCTGTAGGAGTAACTTTTTCGTTAGATGAATTTTGTGAACTTGAAACATCACTAATTCGATTTTCAACGATGGATTGTGTGATGGTCTGATTTGCTGCAATAACCGGTGATTGAGCGGTCAAATTTCCAGCGAGTAAGTAACTCAAGGGAAAGAACAAAAAGTAGATTTTCTTCATGATTTATGTTTTGAACTTACAACAACACATAAAAGATAAACATCCCCCAAAGCGTGTTGATAAATTCTACTTTTGCATTGTATCAAAAAATTGTTTTCAAAGTAAAATTACGGTTATGATTTTCTCTAATTCATCCCCAAAAAATCATTAATAAAAACAAATGTATAACTTTGTTGTTATTTAAGATCTATATGAACTTTACATTAAATCAACTCAATATTTTTTGCAAAGTAGTTGAAGCAAAGAGCATTACAAAAGCTGCTGAAGAACTTCATCTTACTCAACCTGCAGTTTCCATACAATTGAAGAACTTTCAAGATCAGTTCGATATACCGTTGATAGAAGTATTGAATAAAAAACTGTATGTAACTGAATTCGGATTTGAAATTGCGGCGGCAGCTCAAAAAATATTGGATGAAGTTCATGCCATTAATTTCAAAATGCATGCTCATGCTGGTCAGATAACAGGCAAACTTAAAATTTCCTCGGTTTCAACCGGTAAATACATTGCTCCATTTATCTTATCTGATTTTATCAATAATAATTTGGGCGTTGAATTGATCCTCGATGTAACCAATAAAAATCAAGTTATTCAGAGTTTAGAAAAAAATGAAATTGATTTTGCGTTGGTAAGTGTTATGCCCGACAATCCGATTGTAGATGGAATTGAATTGATGGAAAATAAATTATACTTGGTTGGGAAACACGCTTTAAATTCTGAATTTGATGGGTTTATTTCCAGCTCCCAGACTCCAAAACATCCATCCAAAACGCATGGTCATTCCCAAAATACTTACTCAAAAGAAATCTTTGAAAATCTTCCCTTGATTTATCGTGAAAATGGTTCTGGAACCAGACATGTAATGGAGAAATTTCTCATTACACATGGAATTACTTCCATAAAAAAAATGGAGTTAACCAGCAATGAAGCGGTTAAACAAGCCGTTTTAGCTGGTTTAGGATATTCGATTATGCCAATAATTGGAATTAAAAATGAATTGGAGAATAGACAACTTCAAATCATTTCTACAGATGGATTTCCAATTAGTTCTCGATGGACGTTAATTTGGTTGAAAAACAAACGACTATCACCCGTTTCTCAGGCTTTTCTAGACTATTTAATTGCGGAAAAAAACGACATTATTCACAGAAACTTCGGTTGGATGCAAAGTCTCAATGGATAGAACCATATTGTGGCCATGTGATTGGCTACGCAAATTGACTTCAAAGTGCGTAAGGAATTGGATTTTTGAATTATGTTAAAGTAACAATCACCCTTCCTAGCGAACTACACTACTACTGTTGAGCTCATATTTAACCTTGTACAATCCAAAAGTACAATGGCATACCTAAAGTTATATTAAATGGAAATGTAACACCTAGCGCCATGGGTACATATAATCCGGGATCTGCCTTGGGTGCGGCAATTTTCATTGCCGCTGGTACGGCAATATAAGATGCACTTGCTGCTAAAACTGCAAAAATGAATCGATTTCCCACATCCAACGTTACCCATTGACTGCTATAAGCTACAAAACATCCGTTAATTGCAGGAATTACCAAGGCGAAAAGCGTAACGAATCCACCATATTGAATGAATGATTTAAATCTTCGAGCTGTTACCATTCCCATATCCAATAAAAACAACGCTAAAAATCCCTTAAAAATATCGGTAGTAAATGGTTTAATTCCTTCCGCTTGTTTACTATCTGCAACAATTCCGATAAATAAACTTCCCACAATCATTAATACACTTCCGTTAATAAGTGAATGTTTGATTATTTCCTTTAATCCCGTTTTTCCGTCAGTGTCTGATTCATTGCCAACTGTGGTGGTTACATTTTTAGAATGAACATCATTCTTTTTGGAATACAGTTTTAATAACATAACACCAACAATAATGGCGGGTGCTTCCATCAAAGCCATTACCGCTACCATATGTCCCCCAAATGAAAGCTGTTGCATTTCTAAAAACGCTACTGCCGCAACGAATGTAACGGCACTCACCGAACCATAAGAAGATGCAATTGCAGCAGAATCAGCAGTATCCAATCGCTGTTTCAAAATAAAAAAGCTATAAAACGGAATCACAGAGGCCAAGATTAAAGCAAATACCAAAGACCATCCTATTTCAGGGCCCCAAACACTGTGTGCTAATTCTTGACCTCCTTTGAATCCTATCGAAAACAACAAATACAATGAAATAAACTTGCTACTAGAAGCTGGAATTTCCAAGTCGCTCTTCAATGATGCTGCAAAAATCCCCAATACAAAAAATAACAATGTGGGATTAGTTAAATTTCCAATTAGCAATTGTGAATCCATATTGAACGCAAAATTCTGTTTAACTATTCATATATTATTATTTAATTTAAGAATATAATACATTAAATATTTTTATAATAATAAATTTAATACACGAATGATTCGATCGCACATTATAAAGTCATATTCAATTAAATATTTACAGGTTCAAATCTTCAACGATTGTAATTTACTGATTTTTAACTAATTTTTCCAACCACCACCATATGCAGCATACAGATTTATTAACGTAATTAATTGATATTTTCTTGCGTCAATCATTTCAATTTTGGACTTCAATGTATTTTGTTGAGCAAATAAAACTTCTAAATAGGTAGCTCTTCCATTCCTAAAAAGGTCTTCAGCTATATTCACCGATTCACTTAACCTTTTTGTTTCTTCTTGTTTTAGAATAAAAATTTCGTAATAATTATTCATTTTCACCCATTCAGATTGTGTCTCATTGTAGGCCAATACAACAGTTTTAATATAATTCAAATTCGCTTCTAAATAGTTAGCTGTGCTTGATAAATATTGAGCTCTCAAAAAAGTACGGTTAAATATAGGCATCAATGAATTACCTACCAAGGTATAAGCCAAAGACTGTGGAGTTAAAAATAACAGATCCGGTCTAAATCCTTGGAAACCCAACGATGAAGTGATCATTAAACTCGGGTAAAATGATTTTCTAGATGCAAAAACATCATTTATGGTAGATTGATAAATCCAATATGCTTGTTGAATATCCGAGCGATTTGATAATAATTCCAATGGTCGTCGCTGAGAAACTTGATCTAAATATATTTGATTATAGAAGCTTGAATCTCGAACTATCGGCTGGTAGAATCGACCTAATAAATCATTCAATTCTTTTTCATTTACAACAATTCTATTTTCAACCTCCTTTTTAAGGGCCATTAATTCTAGTAATTGAGCTTCAAACTGTCTTACGGCTAATTCATTCAATTTAGCTGCTTCTTTTTTTGCTTTAACAATTTCATAGGCTCTACTTTGCAATAAAATGGATTCTTCAATGCATTTGAGCTCTAAGTCACAAGCTTGCAATTCATAATAATGATGTGAAGCTTTTTTTATCAATTGTGTAATTAACCAGTTTCTAGCTTCTTTACTTGATAAATATTTATGTAAAGCCGATTTTTTTCGATCGTTTAATTTACCCCAGACATCTAATTCCCAATTGGTTTGGAAACCAACCAAATAATCAGGTAAATTCGTAGGTACAATCTTACCCGGTAGCATATAGGTACTGCTGTTTCCAGCGCCATCCATGGTATACAAGCCATAACGCCTTAATGCACTGCCTAGGTTTAAATCTACTCTAGGTCTCAGCCATCCCCTGGTCAAAATAACTTCACTAAAACTTCCTTCAATTTTTTGGGATGAAATAGCCAAGTCTAAATTACGCTCAATTATCGAATCTAAGATATTAACCAATTGTGAATCCTTAAAAAATACATTAAATACACTAGAGCTTTTAGCTTTTTCTAGGTCTATGGGAGAACTATTTTCTATTCGGGTCGTTGAACTAAATTCAGGTTGACTATCTATAAAACTATTGGGATCATTTAACTGAGCTGTTTCAAAAACACGAATCGTATCTGAAATTGGATTGATTAAAAATGAATCGGGCAAATGAAATTGCACAGAATCCATGGGCGGAAGAGACGGTGCGCATCCCCAGAAAAAAATTGATAGAATCCAAATTCTATATCGCCCATTTTTAATATTGGGTAACTGCTTATTTGACATACATTAATTATATTTTTGCTTTTTGTTAAAAATGATAAATAAACCTGGGATGAGAATCACCCCAAAAACGGTCCCCAAGAGCATTCCACCAACCGATGAAGCACCAATGGTATTGTTTCCAATTTTACCTGCACCAGATGCTAGCAACAGAGGAAACAAACCGGCGATAAATGCGAATGAAGTCATTAATATTGGACGTAATCTATCGGTTGCAGCTTCTACAACGGCATTCAAAGCGGTTAGGCCTTGACTTTGCTTTAAAACCGCAAATTCAACTATGAGTATGGCATTTTTGCCTAAAATTCCAATAAGCATGATTAACGAAATTTGTGCGTATATATTACTTTCTAAACCCAATAACCACAAGAAGAAATATGCACCGAAAATACCTGCTGGCAAAGAAATTAACACAGGAAAAGGCAAAATAAAACTCTCATATTGCGCAGATAATAGCAGATAAACAAAGACAAGACTGATGGCAAAAACGATCAAGGTTTGTCCACTTGAATTCGCTTGATCCCTAGAAGAGCCAGCCCAATCATATCCGTAGTTTTTAGGCAGATAATCCTGTGCAACTTCCTTTACGGCTTGGATAGCTTGACCACTACTATAACCGGCTGCAGGTTGCCCGTTAATCATTGATGAAGGAAACATATTATAACGTGTAATCTGTTCCGGACCATAGACTTTTTCAATTTTCAAAAAAGAGGAAAATGGAATTATTGTACCGTATTCATTTTTAATCGTAAACTTCAAAATATCGTCTGGTTTGGACCGATATTCAGGAAGAGATTGTACCATTACTCGATACAATTGACCAAAACGAATAAAATTAGTGGCGTATTCACTTCCTATTAATGTTTGCAACGTGCTCATGGCATTTTCAGCAGTAATACCATTTTGCGCTGCTTTATCTCCATCGATATGCAGCAAATATTGAGGGAATTTTGCATTGTAGGTGGTAAATGCATTTTCAATTTCTGGACGATTATTCAATTTTTTCACAAAATCATCAGAAACGAGTTGAAAGTCAGAGGTTGTACCCTTACCTGATTTATCTAATAAACGCAATTCAAATCCACTGGAATTTCCATAGCCAGGAACAGGAGGAGGTGTAAAAAATTCAATGTTAGCATCTTTAATATTACGTGTACGTTTCTCTAAGATTTTGATAATTTCTTGATCCGAGAGATCTCTATCCGACCAGTTTTTCAAATTGATTAGATTCATGCCGTAAACAGATCCAACTCCTTCCGATAAAACACTATAACCAGACAAACTTGAAACAGATTCTATTTCAGGGATACTTTGTGCAATTTCTTGAATTTGATCTACCACTTTGTCGGTACGCTCCAAAGTTGCACCTACAGGCGCTGTTATGTTCGCATAAATCGCACCTTGATCTTCGTTCGGGATAAAACCAGTGGGCACCAAATTGGAAAATAATCCAATTCCCAAGCTAAATAAAAACAACACCAACCAGGTTAAAATACGTTGATTCGCGGTTCGCTGTATTAATTCACGGTACTTAATAGCTATTCCATTGTAATTCTCATTAAATGAATTGAAAAATCTCCCTAAAAATCTCGGATTTCGATTGAAAATAGAATCGGAATGGCGAATATCATTCAAAGCATGTGAATTTGTATTCTTCAGTAACATTACGCACAATGCTGGAGTCAAGGTTAAGGCCGTAATTCCCGAAAGAACAATTGAAATTGCCATAGTTAATGAAAATTGACGATAAAAAATTCCGGTAGGACCTTCTAAAAAAGATACGGGAATAAAAACCGCTGACATTACCAACGTAATACCTATGATAGCTGGGGTAATTTCCGACATTGCTTGATGAGTCGCTTCTTTTACGGTCAATTGGGTTGTTTCCAATTTCGCATGAACTGCTTCCACAACCACAATAGCGTTATCTACTACAATTCCTATAGCGAGAACCATCGCGAACAGCGTAATCATGTTCAGTGAAAATCCCATGAGCTGCATAAAGAAGAAAGTACCTACTAAAGAAACTGGAATTGCCAAAATGGGTATTAAGGTTGATCGTGAATCTTGTAAGAACAGAAATACGACTAAAGCTACTAGTAAAAATGCTTCAACTAGAGTTTTTATCACCTCACGAATAGAAGCATTTAAAAAAACAGAAACATCGTAACTTATAGTAAAATCCATACCAGGAGCAAACGAATTTTCTTTTATTTCTACCATTCTCTTTTTGATTTTGGCAATTACATCTTGTGCGTTTGTACCAGGACGCTGTTTGATCATTATTGCTGCAGAAGGCTTTCCATTTTCCTTGGAAATCACATCGTATTCTTGTGATCCAAATTCCACCGAAGCTACATCTTTTAATCGCACCAATTCACCGCCTGTTGAAGTAGACATTACTAAATTTTCGTAGGATTCAACCGTATTCAATTTGCCTGTATACTTGAGCACAAACTGAAGGGATTGAGATAATTTACCGGAACTCTCGCCAATTTTACCCGGAGCTGCTTCCACATTTTGTTCTTTAAGTTTCTTAATGATTTCAGCAGCGGATAAATTATACATTTTGAGTTTATCCGGTTTTAACCAAACGCGCATGGCATACTCCCGCATTCCCATGATATCGGCAAAACCTACCCCTTCAATGCGTTTAAGTTCGGGTAGAATATTGATATCGGTAAAATTGTATAAAAATGCCTCGTCGAGAACCGTATCTGCACTTAAAACATTGAGATACATCAACATACTATTTTGAACTTTCTCCACCAGAACCCCTGCTTTTATTACTTCCTCTGGCAATTCATCTAAAGTCGACGACACACGATTTTGCACGTTGACCGCCGCCACATCCGGATCTGTTCCAGATTTGAATACAATTTGAACTACACTAGTTCCATCGTTACCAGAAACTGAAGTCATATACGACATTCCAGGCACTCCATTAATTGCACGTTCCAACGGAGTTACAACTGCTTTAACACAGGCCTCTGCGTTAGCTCCTGTATATTTAGTTGTAACAGTAACTTCAGGAGGAGCAATTTCTGGAAATTGAGTTATAGGTAATTGCACTAAAGATATTAGACCAAGCAACAAGATAAGAATCGAAATCACGATCGATAATATCTTTCTTTCAATAAAAATTTTCACCATGATTAAGCCACTTTTAATTGGGAACGTAAATCATTATTCCATTTTTTACCCTTCAACTTTTCGGAGTCTTTAGGTTTTTCTAGGGTTGTAGTGCTAGTACTATTTTGTAATCGAATTTTAACCTTGTCTCCATGTTTCAAATTTGAAGCCCCTTCATAGATGATCGCTGTTGTTGGGTTTAATTCGGGTTCAATGACAAAATAATTGGGTATTCTACGAATAGATGTAATGGGTTTCTGAAAGATTTTTCCATCAGAACCAACAACAAACACAAATAATTTGTCTTGTATTTCATATGTGGATCGCTGTGGTATTATCATTGCTTTAGATAAATTCTTCTCAACTAGTATCTTGCCATGTCCCCCATGCTTTAATAACTTATCAGGATTTGGGAATCGCGCACGGAAAGCAATATTTCCTGATTCCGGATCAAATTCACTCTCTGAGATTTCAATTTGTCCATCCAAATTATAACTTTGATTGTTGGCTAATTTTAATTTCACTAAAGTAGAATTGGCTTTTTCTTTAGATGCTATATAATCAAGATATTCAGATTCAGATAAATGAAAATAAACAAACACCTCATCTACATTAGATAGCGTTGTCATTAGTGTCCCCTCTTCAATTAATGAACCTCGCTTGTAGGGAATTCGGTTAACCACACCTGAAAATGGTGCTTTAATTTCTGTAAAATCAAGATTAATTTTCGCCACTGAAATCGCGGCTTGGGCTTCTTCCTGTTTTGCTAAAATGGCCTCTTTTTTAGCCTGTAACATTTCAAGTTCAGAATTGGATACAATATTCTTCGCCACTAAAACCTGAGTATTTTTTAATTCTACTTCTACAGATTTCAACTCGGCAACTGTACTTTTAAATTGCGCTTTAGCTCGAAGTAAGTCTTCCCGATAATGATTATTGGACAACACAAAAAGAACTTGACCTTTTTGCACAAACTTTCCTTCATCAATTAATATATGTTCGATAAATCCTTTGACACGTGTTCTAATTTCTACATTTTGAACAGCATGAATTTCGGCGACATATTCCTCCGTGTATGTAGTATCTATTATTCTCGGATAAATTACTGGATACACTTCGGCATCCAATTCATGATTTTTTTCTGTGGATTTACAGGCAGCAAATCCCAAAATAAAAATCCCTAACCAAAAGGAATTCTTAATAAGTTTCATTTTCTTTTGTTATTTATATCTGGTGAATTTTGGAAAATATTCGGTTTGGATGTATTCTATCATCCTGTGAATACTTAGTATTCTGAATGTTTAATAGATGTAAGAAAGATTCTTTTTCTAGAAAAACTTCTATTTAATTTGAAGTTTAGTAATACGCGAGGTCGAAATGAATTTCAACCACCCTATTTTTAATCGTAGGATACTTATGAAAAAATGGAGTTGATTGAAAATCCAAACCCCTATTAATCAAGCTATTTAACACTTGTTAATAATACACAAGAAATATCTTGCAGATTCTTAAATTAATCTATCTTATTATGGCGATATCGGGCGGTGGTGAAATAATCTCACCAATCCAACTGGGTATTCTGTTCATAACCAAGGGAAACAATTCACTTATTCTGTTGTTAATCCAGGGTATAAATTGTTCAACGAATTGGGGATGTACGCTGTCTGAATCCGTATCATCCGAAATTTCTTCAATTGGAATGAACCCTTCTGCTTCCGAAGAAGCACCTGGAAGTTCGACTGGATATTCAGATCGTGAACAATTATTCCAATGACTATTTCCTCTTAACCCCAAGGTGGGTAGAAACAGAAGAAAAAGTAAAATAATTGTTATAGATCGCATCACTCTTCAAAGTTAACAATGAATTCAGATTTTTGTTGAAAACAGCTACTTTATTTCTACATTTTACGGCAATAATTCTAACCAATTATGAATCAACAAAATCAAAATAAACAGCTCAAAATACCCCGTTCAAATTGTTAAAAATCTTCCAAAAAAAACTTCATACTGAATTCAAATACCAGTAGATTCTACTATTTTAGTGGATCATTCAACTAATTCGTTTATGCGTTTTTTGATTTTAGAGGATCATCCCGCCATTCAACACGTATTGGAGCAAACAATATCCAAATTGTTTCCCAAATCTGAGTTGGAAATTCACAGTAATATTGAAAGCGCTTTGGATTCTTTCAAATCGAATGATTTTAGTTACGTTGTAACCGATATTCAAATTGGTGAGAAAAAAGATCTAGAACTGGCTCAAAAATGTCAAGAAAAAAACACCCCATTTCTGGTATACACTTCACACTTGAATCGAACGATTATTGAGATGTGTATTAACTTGGGCTGCAATTCCTACGTTTGTAAATCTTCCGCGGTAGAGGAGTTAAAAGAGGGATTAAAAGCCATGGTAAAAGGCTCAAAATTCAATTGTTCCCATACTAAACAATATATCCAAGATGCGAAGTCGAGAAATGATTTTATCCCCGAAGTTCATTACACCGATGCTGAATATCCCATAATTATGGCTCAAATAAATGGTGAAACCACTATCGAATTATCCAAACGATTGAACAAATCCAAATCAACAATACGAAATCAGAGAATACATTTAATGCTTAAAAATGATTGCTCTATGGAAGAAATTGCACGACGTTTTCTGTATTGGAATACACAGGGCTAATGGGATTCAGCGTTTCTCCGATCGAATTCTACTTAATGAAACCTGAGTTATTCCTAAATACGACGCAATGTGTTTCAATGCAATTTGCGAAACTATATCGGTAGTATTGACCAATTCCTCATATCGTTCTCGAGCTGTTTTTAGTTGCAAACTCTCCATGCGACGAACATAATGAACAAAAGCATTTTGATATACTATACGAAATAGGCGTTCTATGTCGTGATACTTATCAAACATTTTTTCTAATTCAAACGCATCGATTGCGTATAATATGGTTTTACTTAACGATTCAATTCCTTTATGCGTAGGTTGACCGGTAAATAAACTTTCTGCACGGATAATAATATCCCCCGAAAAAGCAAAATACTCCGTAATATCATCACCATCTTGATAATAAAAAATGCGAGCAATACCTTCTTTTACAAAATAAACGGTTCTACATGTACTGCCCGTTTTTTGGATAATGTCTCCTTTTTGAAATTCCATTTCGCGCACGAGTGTTAACAATTCTTGTTGAGCATCTTTACTCAACAACTTTCTAGCATTTAATAAATCAAAAATGGTATCCATCATATTTTTCGCAATTTTGATGTATTTTCAACTACCTTTGGTTTTTACCCACATCCAATTAATTTCTTTAACCAATACTGTGTTTTTTTATGAACTTGAACCGTACTAACACAATAATAACTCTTTTCTACCGATTCTCAGCCTTTAGTTTTTGTCTATTTTTCATCATATCGATGAAAGCGCAAACCCAATATGAATTTTACGCTGAATCGTATTCTTCTCTCACATCTAAAAGCGGATATGAACCGTTTCCATCGTTTTTAACATCTTACCAATCCAAAAATGTTCACGACATTAATCTGATACTCCTGAAAATCAATCATGAGCAACCTTTATCCAAGGAACTTCCTATTTCTTGGGGATTTAATACTGGCCTAATGTTTGGCACCTATGCCGACCAAAACTTAGCAGCCGAGAATGCCCGTTTCCAAAATTTTTATGAGCTCAATGCCTATGTAAAGTGGAACAATCAGTATAAATTCGAATACGGTATTTTACCGAGCCATATTGGATTTGAAGGCGCCATCGGCAAAGAATCTTGGGCGGCTACGCGATCCATCTTAGCTGATAATTCACCTTACTACGAATATGGTTACCGTCTTAGCTATACCTCAAAATCAGGAAATTTAAAAGCAAATTTAAACGCTATCAAAGGTTGGCAAAATATAAGTAATCCTATCCCAGGTCGATATGCCATTGGACATCAAATCACACTTTCTGAGAAAGACGAATACACCATAAATAGCAGTTCTTACTATGGTGTTTCGCCTACAGATCCCAAAAATCAACGATTCTTTCACAATTTCTATGCTCAATTTTATTTCGGAGATCGAATTGCATGGATTTTGGGTTTCGATAACGGTATTGAAATTCATCCAAATGGCCATCGTGACCAATACCACACACCTGTTGGAATTTTGAAATATTCCGTAACAGACGATATCAGCATTACCGGACGATACGAGTATTTCAATGACCCGCATTTGATCTTTAACTTAGCCGATTTATTTAATGTTCATGGATATTCAGTGAATGCAGATTTCGCCATTAACAAACAAATTCTATTGCGCCTTGAGAATCGTTGGTTTATAATCACTCAAAATAAAAATGGGGTAGAAACAGACTATCGCAGTCCATTCTACCCCAAGTTAATTTTATGTGCACAGATTAAATAAATCTGATTCTGTTGCGATTTTTGATTCTATTGCGATTCAAAATCTATCGACTATTAGACACCTTTTCAATTGCAGAAACTATTGCAGTTGCAGAATTCATTAGAACTTCAGAATCTATTGCAGTTGCAGAATCATCTTTGCGATTTCAATGTGTGCACGCCAATCCATTATTTTTTCAATTCGAAACGATCAGCGTTCATTACTTTTACCCAGGCAGCAACGAAATCATCTACAAATTTCTTTTTAGAATCGCTTAACGCGTACACCTCAGCTACTGCTCTTAATTCGGAATTGGAACCGAAGATCAAATCAGCACGAGTTGCTGTCCACTTCAAATTGCCAGTCATTCTGTCTCTACCTTCAAATACCAATTTGCTGTCGTCTACTGCTTTCCACTGTGTAGACATATCCAAAAGATTTACAAAATAATCGTTGGTTAAAGCACCGGGATTCGAGGTAAATACTCCCCAATTTGATCCGTTGTAATTGGTATTTAATACTCGCATTCCACCCACCAACACGGTCATTTCTGGAGCTGTCAATTTCAACAATTGGGCTTTATCAACCAACAATTCTTCAGTAGATAACGTGTATTGTGTTTTTTGGTAATTTCTAAATCCATCAGCCATGGGCTCCAATACTGCCATAGATTTCACATCGGTTTGATCTTGGCTAGCATCCATTCTACCGGGTGTAAATGGTACATTTACCGCATATCCTGCTTTTTTAGCTGCTTCTTCAATACCTACATTCCCACCAAGAACAATCAAATCCGCCATTGAAATTTTCATACCGCCTTTTGCCTTAGAATTGAAATTCTTTTGGATTTCCTCGTATTTCGACAACACTTTATTCAATTGTTTTGGATTGTTCACTTCCCAATTTCTTTGAGGTTCCAAACGAATGCGTGAACCATTAGCACCACCTCTGTTATCCGATCCACGGAAGGTAGAAGCCGATGCCCATGCAGTTTGAACCATTTCAGAAACCGTCAATCCTGAATTTAAAATCTCTTTTTTCAATTGCGCGATTTCTTTGCTCGTAACCAACTTATGATCTACCGCAGGAATTGGATCTTGCCAAATGTAGTCTTCCTGGGGAATTTCAGGACCGATATAATTAGATCTGGGTCCCATATCTCTATGCGTTAACTTGAACCAAGCTTTTGCAAAAGCTACTTCAAATTCAGCCGGGTTCTCTAAAAATCTTCTTGAAATTTTTTCATAGGCAGGATCAAATCTCATAGACAAATCCGTAGTTAGCATGGTTGGAGCATGTTTCTTGGTAGAATCAAAGGCATCTGGAACCAATACTTTAGGATTTTTTGCCACCCATTGGTGAGCACCAGCTGGACTTTTGGTCAATTCCCATTCTTCACCAAATAAGGCTTTGAAATAACCATGACCCCATTTGGTAGGTGTAGAAGTCCAAGTCACTTCCAAGCCAGAAGTAATGGCATCTTTTCCTTTACCGCTCTTGTATGTGCTTGTCCAACCAAATCCTTGTTCTTCAATCGAAGCCGCCTCTGGTTCGGGACCTACGTGAGTAGCAGGACCTGCACCGTGGGTTTTTCCGAATGTATGACCACCTGCAATCAAAGCAACGGTTTCTTCATCGTTCATACCCATTCTTCCAAAGGTTTCGCGAATGTCTTTTGCAGCCAAAACAGGATCCGGATTACCGTTAGGCCCTTCTGGATTTACATAAATCAAACCCATTTGTACCGCTGCCAACGGATTTTCCAATTCACGATCACCGCTGTATCGTTTGTCATCCAAGAATTTAGATTCTGGACCCCAATAAACGCTGGATGCAGGTTCCCAAACATCCTCGCGTCCGCCGCTAAATCCTGCAGTTTTGAATCCCATGGATTCTAATGCAACGTTTCCAGCTAAAATCATCAAATCTGCCCAAGAAATCTTAGAACCGTATTTTTGTTTTACGGGCCATAAAAGGCGACGTGCTTTATCTAAGTTTCCGTTATCTGGCCAAGAATTGATTGGCGCAAAACGCTGCTGTCCCTCACGAGATCCACCTCTTCCATCGCCTGTGCGATAAGTTCCAGCACTGTGCCAAGACATACGAATGAACAACGGGCCATAATTTCCAAAATCTGCTGGCCACCAATCTTGTGATTGTGTTAACACTTGCTGGATATCCTTTTTTAACGCATTATAGTCTAATGAGCTGAACTCTTTACGGTAGTTAAAGTTAGGTCCCATGGGATTCGACAAATCCGAATTTTGACGCAATACCGTCAAATCCAGTTGATTAGGCCACCAATCGCGGTTAGTTTGCCCGTTGCGAACTGAGCGGTTATTACGTAATGAAGCGGTAGTATTTGCACCATTTTCAGGAGTGTAATCAGCCGCTTTGTAATCCGCAGGATTAGAGTTTGGTCCAGATCCGTGAGGATTTACACCCGCTGAATGTGGATTCACACCACCCTTTGATTCTCCGTGAGGATTTTTACCGGAACCAGATGCTCCAAAGTGGAATGGACATCCACCTTTGCTCTGCATGGTTTCTGGAGTTTGTGCACCTAGCTCCAACGAAGCTATTAACGATGCCAACAATAATACTCTTTTCATGGTAGTTATATTTAATAATTGGTTTTCTTAATCAGTCCTACAAAATTATCTGGATACTTATATTTATAAAAACTATAATTTCAATACATATATTGACGTTGTCGATATTTAAATTTTATTGTGTATTTTTGTTTTCGGGGGATGGATTGTCGCTGCAGACTGAAACCAATACTGACTATTTTTACCGCATTTTATGGTCGAAATACAAATAGCAACATGGTCTTCGATACAACTGAGAAGAAATGTCATCACCCAAAAATAAATCTAACCTTAAATGAACATTCAGCAATTCGAATATGTTTTGGCCCTAGCCGAAAGTCGTCATTTTGAAACCGCAGCCGAGCGTTGTCATATTACTCAATCTACCTTAAGTACAATGATTTTAAAGCTAGAGGAAGAGTTGGGAATTTTGATATTTGACCGAAAGAAAAAACCGTTAGAAATTACTCCAGAAGGAAGTCAACTCATTGCCCAATTTCAAATTATAACGAAAGAAATAAACAATTTAACCGAAATAGTTAAAGAAATCAAGGGAGAAATCAAGGGAGAAATAAGTATTTCTGTTATTCCTACCATAGCACCGTATTTAATTCCACAATTTGTTACCCAATTTGCGCAGAAATTTCCTCAATTAAAAATTCATGTTCGGGAAGAACAAACTGCTGAAATTATTCAACATTTAAAACAACGAACTTTAGATATCGGAATCGTTTCTGTTCCAATTAACGACAAAGAGCTTATCGAACACCATTTGTATAATGAACCTTTTGTGTATTTCAACATGTTTTCGAATCCAAGTGCAGAAGTAGATTATCGTAACCTGTCCGCCCATCCCCCGAAACCCAAAGAAAGTAAAGATTCAGCCGCAATCCAAGATCAATTCGGTGCTCCCCCCAATTTGGGAACTCCAAAGTCAGACTCCAAAGAAATTACCACAATTGCCACAACTTCAACATCCAAGCATAAAGTATCGCCTCCTGAACCTCTTCAATTAATACCTAAAATAAGCGCTAAAGATGTGGATTTAAATCGGTTATGTTTACTGGAAGAGGGTCACTGCATGCGTGCACAAGTATTAGAATTGTGCGATTTTCATGAGAAATCTTGGAATAAAAATTACAATTTTAAATACAATGCGGGTTCGATTGACAGTCTGTTGCGATTTGTAAAAAAAAATCAGGCCTCAACACTACTTCCCTATTTAGCAGCATCTGGGTTAAACGCTGAAGACAAGGCCAAGCTTTCAGGATTCCAAGACCCAGTACCTTACCGGTCGGTAGGCTTATTGACCCACCGCTATTTTGTAAAGCATGGAATTCTAGAAAAACTCAAACAAGAAATACAGATTGCCATTAAAAATGAATTGCCAGACTTCCTAGTAAAAGACAAACCATTGATGCCGATTAAGTAATTAGAGTATTTTCTTTCTTTTGAACCACCAAAAAATCCATACAACAGTAACCAACATAAGAAGCCACACACCCAAGTAACCGTACTTCCAATCTAATTCTGGCATGTTTCTAAAGTTCATTCCATAAACGCCCACTACAAATGTCAGCGGAAGAAAAAACATAGAAATAACGGTTAACAATCGCATTACATCGTTATTTTTCTTACCATTGAGGCTAATGAAAGTGTTCATCAAACTCAGCGTATTTTCCAAAACATCTTCGAAGTCTAAAATGATCCTAGAAAGTCGATCTTTGATATCATTTGCTTGAGAAATGGGGGGCAATTCGCGAACTAATTCCTCAAATACTTCACTGTTTAATTGGAGCAATCGTTTGATTTTTCGCGATTGCAACTTCGTGTAATAGAGTCGTTGGAGTGGAATACGATCTTGATTTCGGAGTAAAATATTCTCTTCCAGTGAATCAATTCTATTGGAAAGTTGTTCCAGCGGTTGTTCAAAAGTGGAAACAGCATGAGAAAAAATATACCAAACTGCGTGGTAAACAGTTTCAAATTGTGCAGACTCCTTTATGTGTAAAAAGTTGAAATCTACTCGATGAAAACTCACCAATTGATTTTCAGAAATGAGTAACGATATTTTCCCTGTTATAGAGGGAATATCGCTTGTATTTTGCAAAGATTCGCCCGAATACGCTCTTAAAATTAGAAAATCAAAATCGGAATGCTTTTCAAATTTAGGATTATGACCATGTTGGGTTATATCCTCTAACAAGAAGGAGTTTAGAGGATAATCCTGAGTAAAATCAGCAATTTCATCATTATTGGGATTGGAGTAATCAATCCATGTAAAGTTTTCAAAATTTCGGATAGTTTTCACGGGTCGTACGAATTTAATCACTTAAAAAAGCAATTCCACCGATTTTACACAAAAAGTATGTAAATTGAAGTACATTTACTACAATTTACAAAATTCCAAGGCTTAAAATCCAACCCATGCAACCACTAAAAACCTTCCTTCTATTCGTATTTTTCAGTGCTTCCGTAAATGGAATGTTGGCCCAGAGTACCTCAGCTGGAATTGTTTCCAGCAACCAACCTCGTATTAAATTAGGAAATTTCACTTTTGAACAATCGGAAAACAGTTATCACATAACAAGAACTCATCGATATGATTCAGCAAAATTCGCTGATCCCGACAATTACTTTTCCATGTTCGATACCATGCCATGTACACTCATTTTCGAACACCTAAACTGCATCGGATTTGATCATAATGGCACAAACGACACACATGTTGTAAATAAAACCCAGGAACTCTTAGCTCCTACCTTTCATTTAAATCAATACGAGACCGTCTTTTCTCGAGATTTCGAGGGATTAGCTCAATGGTTGGATACTATTGCTTTAGAATCAATGGTCAACATAGAAAGTTATTTAACTCCTGGAACTATCCTAGGAAACTACATTTGGCTCAATTACAGCTACAGTGAATATTGGGGAGGTGCAGCTCATCCGAATTCGTATGCAGCTCAAATTATCCTGAACAATACCACCGGTGAATCCGTAAATTATCATCATTTTTTTAAATCCACTTCCGATCAATCCATGATGAAATTATTGTCCAAGAATTTTAAAAAATACTACAAGGAATCCCCTTGGACCGTTTCCGAAAACGACTTACTTACCAACAACTTAACCTTTGGCAATAACGGCGTTACATTCTTGTACTCTCCATATGAAATCGGACCTTATGCTATGGGATATGTGGAAATATTCATTCCGTACAAACAATTATTGAAGCATTTAAGCTCCGAAGGAATTGAAACCATGAATATAGCTTTGACATTATAAATCATGATTCATGCTGTAAAAAAACAGCATCCCAACTAAAACACATCCAGTTGAACTAAATAGAATTCTCATGTTTGCAAATAACAAAACCCTGATTGTTACTGGCGGAGGCAGCGGAATAGGCCGCGAATTAGTAAAACAACTTTTAGAAAAAGGCGCGCGAGTTGCAGCAATTGATATAAACAATTCCGCCTTGGTGGAAACCAAAAAATTGTGTGGTGAATGGTCGAAAAACTTATCCCTTCATACGCTAAATATTGCGGATCGAGTACATGTGGAACAATTACCGGATGCTATTTTGAAAATTCACGGTTCCATAGATGGGCTCATCAATAATGCAGGAATTATTCAACCTTTTATCAAAGTAAATGAACTATCCTACGAAGCCATCGATCGGGTATTAAATGTAAATTTACTTGGGGTTATTTATATGACCAAAACGTTTTTGCCGTATTTACTAAAACAGCAAGAAGCTCACATTGTTAATATTTCTTCTATGGGTGGTTTCCTGCCTGTGCCTGGACAAACCGTGTATGGAGCAAGTAAAGCTGCGGTTAAATTATTTACCGAGGGTCTACATTCCGAATTGCGTGGTACCTCCGTCGCGGTTACCGTAATATTTCCCGGCGCCATAGCCACCAACATCACCGAAAATTCTGGGATAAGGATGGATACTTCCAAAATTGACTCCTCCAAAACTCAATATAAAATGCTCACGGCTGAACATGCCGCCCGTCAAATTATTTCAGCGATGGAACAAAATGCATTTCGCGCTTGTATCGGAAGTGATTCGAAGTTTATGGACTTCATTTATCGATTACACCCCAAATTTGCTGCGAGTTTTATTGCTAAAAAAATGGGTGACCTATTGAATTAGTTGGTTTCTAAGGAATCTGATCGATAAAAACTTCACAAAAAATTCCTCTTGTTGCAATCCTTTGGTTGCACCTTATTTACTGTAAACGAGCAATTTTCGACTTATTACCCACCACCCAAACAACATCATCGCATTGGAATTCTGTGTCGGAAGCTGGGTTTAGTATGCGCTCATTACCTCGTTCAATTCCTACCACCAAGCCATCTGTTCGTTCGCGAATTTTTGAATCTCGAATGGTTTGCCCTCTCAACTCATTTTTGGGATTAACAATAAACTTCTGTAAATCAATTTCTTCCTTTTCGGGGGAAGTTCTTTCGGTTTTCTCATTGAGTAATTCTGAAGCTTGATGTGTGCTTCTTAGGTTTTCTATAAACTGTATTAATTGATTATCCGTACCAATTACACCCAACAAATCATAGGGATAAATTACTTCGTCTTTTTGCGGAGGAAATATCAACCTATTGCCTCGTTCAATATAAGCAACATTTACTCCGTACACTTCCCTCCAAGCAAGTGTTTCCAAGGATTTACCCAAACAAGGAGAATTTGCAGGCACTGAATACGTAGATAGATGTCCATCCCAAGGAGAAAGATGAGAACGTTTCTTGAGCTGCTCTAATTTTTCCTTTTCATTTAAATTTTCAAGAAAATGAGTTTCGAGTTTACCGTAAAAATCTTGCAATCGATTTCTAAAAATGAATATCATTGTAAGTGCAACAGCCATGGTGATGATTAACGACCACAAATTATAATACACAAAACTGAGGTAGAAAAAAATCAATATTACAGCTACTACAACTCGGGTTAATTCCAACATAAATAAAGGTCCGCGACTGTATTCTACATTCATCCATAGTGCAGCACCCGAGTAGTTTTTTAGCTTTTTTGATACCAAGGCCCATAAAAATGGCATCATTAAAACAAATCCTAAAAAGGCTAAAATTTGACCGACTATTTCTATATTTACCCAGTTAGATTGGTCGGAATTACTTCCCCCGAAACCAGTGAAATCCAAAATAAATTTAGGCACCATGGGTATAATAATGAAATACATTAACAACATGATTGCCAAAATAATAGCTGTATTGATTGCAATAACTTGAGTATAAAAACCTACCACCTTTTTCCACTTACTCTCTGCTCCGATATGCTGTGAACCAGAAGCGTAGTTATCCAGTCTGCTTTTCCATGACGCAGGCAACCAATGGTTTAATTGTTTTAACATTGGCCCTGGCGTTTTCATCATATAAGGCGTCAAAAAAGTAGTGATTACCGATACTCCAACGGCTATGGGATACAGTTGAGGACTAATTACATTGAGGGTTAGTCCTAATGTTGCAATGATGAAAGAAAACTCGCCAATTTGCGCCATGGATGTACCTGCTTCTAGAGATTGCTGTAAGGGTTTCCCTGAAATCAATGCCCCGATGGAGATAAATAAAGTTTTACCAAACACAACTGCCAATGTTAATATCAGAACTTCAAAACCATAATCTACTAATACTTTAGGCTCAATCAACATTCCAACAGACACGAAAAATATAGCACCAAATAGATTCTTAACGGGTTGAATAATGTGTTCAATTTTTTCAGCGAACACAGTTTCAGCTAACAAAGATCCCATAGCAAATGCGCCTAATGCCGGAGAAAATCCCAAAGAAGAAGCAGCCACCACCATAGTAAAACACAAGGCAATGGAAACTACCATTAAAGTTTCGGAATTCATGTGTTTATTTGTCCGCTTAAAAACCGTAGGTAGGATAAAAATTCCAGTCAAGAACCAAGCTAGAAGAAAAAACACCAATTTGGATAAAGAAACTATCAATTCCCAACCTTCAATGTGCTTTGAAACCGCCATGGTACTTAACATTACCATAAGTAAAACAGCAAAAAGATCCTCAATTATAAGAACCCCTAAAACGAGTTTCGTGAAAGCTTTGGTTTTTAATCCTAGTTCATCAAATGCTCTAAAAATGATAGTGGTAGATGAAATTGCAATGATTCCGCCCAAAAACAGGGCATCCATTTGCGACCATCCCAAAAGCTTTCCAAGCCCAATACCGAGAACCATCATGGCCAATAATTCAATAATTCCGGTAATAGCAGGTGCCGGGCCTAACGCTAGTACTTTTTTAAAACTAAACTCCAATCCCAAAGAAAACAATAAAAAAATGACACCGAGTTCTCCCCAGATTTTAATATTACTGATGTCTACCACACTGGGGAAAAACTGCAAATTAGGACCTACTAATAATCCTGAGAGGATGTATCCCAAAACCACAGGTTGTTTTATTTTTTTAAAAAACAGAGTAACCACTGCGGCTATGCCTAAAATCAACGTTAAATCAGATATAAGAACTGGAATATGCATATAAAATGGAAATGGATTTCTTTAATCCGAAAATACATAATTTTGGTCTTATATCATTGCAATTTCACCACGAAAACCTAATAATTACCGTAATATCGCAGTGTGAAGAGAATCAAATCAAGTATTATTGGTGTATTATGTATTTCATTTTCGCTGTTTGCATCCAAATCGGCAATAGCTGTTAATATGGGTGATTTCAAATCCATACTTGCAGTTACCACCATGCGGAATTCTGAATATTTGTTCAAATCCAACACTAAGCAAATTCACATAAACCAAACAAATACTGCTGGTTTTGACTCATCAACACTGATCCAATCCAACACTAAGCAAATTCACATAAACCAAACAAATACTGCTACTATTATGAATATCGATTCCAATAAAAAAGAAGTATTCCATTACATTCATGACACGGCAATTAGCACAGCTGCTAAAATCATGAAAGGTTCATCTGAATTTGTTGGGCTTCGTTTTGGGATTGAAAAGTTAGTGGAAACCGGCGCATACCCCAAAATTGCATACCTCCCTCCCCCGTTTATTTTTGCCAAAAAAGAGGTTAATACGCTGATTTTTCAGAAGCGTAAAGTTTGGACCATCAAACCAAAATCCGCAAAAAAACAAGTCATTCTGTATTTGCACGGAGGTGGATATGTAGCTAATTTGAGTTTAGTACACTGGGATTTTATTCAGGAAATTGTACAGAAAACAAACAGTATCCTGGTTGTGCCCGACTACCCATTGAGTCCAGATTTTACTTACAAAGAGTTATTTAGCTTTATGGATGAATTGTACACTTGGATTTCTCAGGCATATCCCGATTGTGAAATCGTATTTATGGGAGATTCAGCAGGTGGCGGTCTATCATTGGCCTATGCCCAATTCATACAAGTTCGGAATCTGGACATGGAGAAAAAAAACAGAGATTCCCAGAACACGAACAAAACAGTGCCTATTAATGCAATTTGGAAAGCTCCCAATAAAATTATTTTACTTTCTCCTTGGTTAGATTTGGGCATGAAAAATCCCGAGGCCAAACCCATTGCGGAACTGGATAAAATACTTTCATTTGAAGTATTAAACCTTTGTGCACAAGCGTATTTAGGGAATAAAAATCCCTCAGATGAATTACTGAAGTTACATCAAGTTAGTCCCATTTATGGTCCCTTTTTAAACAATACCGAGATTGCCGTATTCGTTGGTACTCATGATTTATTTTTTGCAGATTCCAAAAAACTAAAACATCAATATTCGGAATTTGCCCGGACCGAAAGTTCCACATTTTCAGGATTTCAACTATACGAATATCCTCAAATGTTTCATGTATGGATGTTATTTACAAAACTACCAGAATCGCAGTCGGTTATTGGTCAAATCACTGAATTCCTAAACGAGTAACTTCCATTTTGTCTACTTTTATTCACGAATGGGATGGAATTCTAAGAATCCCAATAAACGAGTGCGTTTAATTAGCGTTTTGAAATTTTATTGTTACTGATAGCCCTCTGACGATTGCATTTGAATCGGTTGATTTCTGGATTTCGCAATTTCAGGTATTTTTGGCTAACGCCCGAGGTAACACGATCTCTCCAAAGTATAAAACTAGAACGTTTTAAAGATTTACGCATCAGAGAAATCACTTGGGTTTCTCGCAATCCAAATTGAACAAAAATGGCCTCGAAGGGTGTACGATCCTCCCAGGCCATTTCAATAATTCTATCTATTTCCTGATCTGAAAGTGGTTCGTTCGAAAAATCGCGATTTCCCATACCTCAGAAACAGAAAAAAGTGGAAAATGTTTGAGGTAATACCTATACCTATTTGTAAATATTAATCCAATTCGATTTTGTATCCTATGTTAAATTGAAAATTTTGAAAATACGGCACAAATGCTTCATTGTCGGCTGGATCTTGAGCCAAAGTTGTAAAACTACCGCCATAATTCAGACCAAAACTAAAATTGTAATAGTCTAAACGCACACCCAAATTTGCCCCTAAATCAAATCGATTAATTTCAGATAATAATTCTCTCCTGAAATCGGGATCATCTTTTGTATCGTATGTTGTAGTTTCTGATTCTCCATCCAGAGACTCTGTTATACTCACTTTCTGACGAAGATTAACAATTCCACCAACTGTAGGGCCACCCGAAATGGTTAAATATGCATCACCTATTTCCATGTTGTAGTTTAACAAAATCGGTATTTCAATTACATCAAATCGCGTTTTATTTAAATATTCCCTTTTGTACACAAAACCCAAATCATTAATCTCGGTTATTTCTTTATATGTCCCACCTTTTTGGTTAAATCTCAGTCCTGTCTCAATAGAAAAATAATCACTCAAGGGTATTTCCATATGGAATCCCGCATTTAATAAAGGTCTATAATTAAAATTATCTTTTTCCGCATTCCATTCATTTTTCATTTCCTCCGTATAATCATTATAATCATTTGGCTTCGGGAAATAATACCCAGAATAATTCAACCCTAAATAAGGCCTTAAACTGATTTGTGCTTTGCTTGAACTTTGTACCAAAGTAAATAAGCCGATTAAAAATAATTTGATTTTCATAGAAACAAAAGTCCCCAAATACCTTTCATTAACCTTGGCGAAAACCAATTACCCCACTTAAACCATTAAGGATTTCCACGTTACTCAAAATTCACCATTTCACATTATTGCAAAAAACAATAATCTTATTTTCAGAATTACGATTTTTTACAAATTCAATTCTTGTGGGTAGTTAGAAATTTGCAATACCATTCTGAAAATTAAAAAAATCAATCCCCATCACCATGAATCATCAACTCAATTTAAGCAAGATAGATGTAGTAGAAAATATTAGTCCCGAAAAATTCCTAAAAGAATATCTACAAAAAGGGAAACCACTCGTTTTAAAAAATTACGCCCAGAATTGGCCAGCTATACAAAAATGGGACATAGAATTTTTCTTAGAAAATCATGGAAATGTACCAGCAAAAATGCATGGAAAATGGCAGAATAATAACTTTTCTGCAATTCAAATGCCTTATGTTAAAGAAAGTATTTTCTCTGAATTCTTAGAGATGCTTAAAAACAACGAATCCGGAGCATACAAACTTTTTCTATTCGATCTTATTCAACAAGCACCAGAACTTCGCAAGGATTTCACATTTACCCCAATAGTAAAAAAGTATGTCACAAAACACCCACTTTTATTTTTTGGATTGGCAGGTAGCGATGTTCGACTTCATTATGACATCGATCTATCTCATATATTTATTACTCAATTTTTAGGTACGAAGAGAATAACATTATTTGACACCTCTCAAACACCCAATCTTTATCGAGTACCCTTTACAACTCACAGTGTTGTTGACATAAAAAATCCTGATTTAAAAAAATTCCCCAAGTTAAAAATTGCACATGGTTATCAATGCGATTTAAAACCTGGGGAAACCTTATTTATGCCCTGTGGTATGTGGCACCACATGCACTATTTAGATGGTAGTTTCTCGTTGAGTTTGAGGTCTCTTTCGTCAGATCTCAGAATGATGACGAAAGGATTTTATAATTTTTTCATTCTTCGCCATTTCGATCATTTAATGCATCGTATGTTTGACAAAAAATGGACGTCATACAAATTAAATAAAACCATGAAACTCTAAAACAGTTGTTGGCAGCACAGCGGGAAAACCGCAATGTTCTGTAATTTAGTTTTTCATCAACTTCAACGACTGTCCGTTTTCGAACTGCACGTAATACAAACCAGCAGGTAATGAAGATACGTCGTAGGAATTACTTTCATTGCAAGTGTATTCAGCAACCATGCGGCCTTGTATATCTAACACTTGGAATTTAGCTCCTAATCCAAATTCTCCAGACAATGTAAATACGCCTGTTGTTGGATTGGGTTGCAAACCTAAATTCTGAATTTTAACATCTTGGTTAGAAAGTATGCCAAATGCCACCATGTTGGAATTAATGATATTGTTGCTACTTGAATTACACGCATTAAATCCATCAATACCAATATAATAACGGTTAGAACCTTTGGGTGGTTCAAAATCGGAATAGGATTTCACGGTAGCAGAAACCGATGCAATTTTTGTAAATGAACTATTGTTGTTACTTCTGTAAATATTGTACGTGTTTATCGGATAAATACCGTAATAATCGCTCCAATTCAAGTTATTCTCACCACTTACACCTAAATTAGCCGTTAAATGAAGCGTTGTGTGCATGTACCAGCGATTTTCTTCTGCTGCATTTCCACATGAATCAATGGCATCAATATAGTAAGAATATGGACGGGTTCTAGGCTTAGATGTGGTATCTAAAAAGAAATCATTACCAGCACCTTTTAAATCACCGATTAAATCAAACTCACCAGCAATGCTTGATTCTCTGTAAATCTTGTATCTCGTAGCCCAATTAACAGATTGCCAAACCAATTTATTCTTACCCGATGCACTATCAACTGTTACCATGCACAAATTAATTTGTTTAGGCATTTTTACTCTAATGGTAATCGTATTTGACATGGTTTGACAGCCTACTTTTTCGTCTTTATAATACACACTATATACTGCGGATTGTTTTGCATAAAATTTATTGCCTGTCTTGTAAAACGGATACCAATATGCATTTGAATCTGTATGGTTCGATTCAAGTAATACCGAATCTCCATAACAAATAATGGTATCGCCCGTGTATTTTATCGTTACGGGATTGGTATTCACCACATTCACATAAAGAGTATCTGAAACGGTTTGACATTTAGAGGATGTCGTCGATTTTGCCCAGTACTTACCTGCTTTAGTTACATAGATTGTATTTTGTTTTTCACCGGTATTCCAAATTACTTCACTGTTTGAATAGGCATATAACGCTACAGTGTTACCTTGACAAATATCAATAGATGTCATGCCATTTTGTGTGTAAGCTGAAATATATTGGTCGCCCAACTGAACGCTTAATGTGGCACTGGTATCAATACAGCCTGCAGAGTCCAACATGTAAAGTTGGTACTGACCGCTGTAGTAAATCGTACGGTCAGCAGCAGAATATCCGTCAGACCAATAAATGTAATAGGGTTTGCCAGAATAGGTAACTTTAACTTCAACACTCTTTGCACAGGTGTCGATTTTGTTACCTGAGATGTTAAACTTAGGCTTGAAGGCATTAGTAAAACAAGTAGCCCAAGAACTGTCAAATTGACCAAATATGGTTGAGGTCATTGACAAGCAGAATAAGGTTGTTAGAGTTTTTAATCGCATACGGTTTATCGTTATCTGAACAAAGTAACAGCAACTCGAATATTTTGTTAATATTATATTGTCATAAATTCGACAGAATCATATTCTGTTGAAATTAAACAACTTAAATACATCATTAAGTTAAACAAATGGTCTAAATTATTCTCCTATAACAGATAAATACCCGTACTTCACCAATGTTTTATTGTGTAACTAGAATCACTGAATCGCCCGTATATTTTTCTCATATTTGCATTATGGATTTGAAGTCGAATTGGAAAGGCATTCTGTTCTCCGCTTTTTTGGGGATAATTGCCATGTTCTTGGAGTCTTACACACCGAGTTATTTAAACAGTATCATCCTTGCACTCATTATTGGCATGATGGTAAGCAATACGTTTAAACTCTCACAAACGTTGGATTCAGGAATCGGATATACTTCAGCCAAAATGTTAGAGTTTTCAATTCTTTTTCTTGCGGTGGGGATTAACTACTCCGAAATTGCCCATATCGGTGCAAGTAGTTTTATAGGTTTGGCAGTAATCGTATTGACTGTATTAACTGCTACGTACTATTTATCTCGACGATTTAACTGCCCAGCTAACACCGGAATTCTTGTAGGATTTGGAACAGCAATTTGTGGATCGAGTGCTATTGCAGCCTTATCCCCATCCCTCAAAAATAAAGAAAAAGAAGATGTGGCTATCGCAATGGCGGTGGTGAATTTATTAGGTACATTGGGAATGCTGCTTTTACCGATAATACTTCTAAAATCGGATTTTAGCGCTACCAAGATAGGCTTGTTGATCGGGGGAAGTTTGCATTCTGTTGGCAATGTTGCGGGTGCAGGTTTTACCATTGGAAAAGAAGCCGGAGATGCTGCAATTACTATCAAACTTGCGCGAGTAGCACTTCTAACACCTGGACTAATTTTTATCAATTACTTAATCAATCGCAATACAGTTGGAAACTGGAGGGAATATTTTAAATTGCCCTGGTATTTGATTGGTTTTATACTGGTAACGATTCTAGTATCCTTAATAGAAATCCCCAAATCCAATTTAAAAGACATAGAATTTATAGGTAAAATAATTCTTACCATTGCCATGGCCGCTATTGGTTTAAAAGTAAGTTTTCAAAAACTAATTAAAGCTGGAAAACGAGGTATCGGATTTGGCTTGATCATTTTTGGACTGCAGTTTGGAATGCTATTGATTTTGAGTTTGTTCTAGTCGAATTAACTCAATTCCCTCAAAACTCTATTTCTAAGACACAGTCAATTCCCTCAAAACTCCGTTCCAAAGCTCAATTCTGCGTTTTAGACTTTCAACGGCCCACTGCTCTGCTTTGCTCCAACTATCATCATCATTTCCACATAATTGAGCCGTCATTTCTAGTGCCAAATGAGAATGATGATCTCCATCAACTTCAATATGTCGATCTAAATAATATTTAAACGTTTGTACTTGCTGAGGCAGCTCTGCACTCAAATCGTTAATGATCGACATGAACATATTGGGAATCAAATCCTCGCGTCCGAAAGTAAAAGTCGATGCGTATAAAAACGGTTGATTGGTGCGAATGGTTTCAAATGTAAATGATACAAATTGACGGGCTTCTGCAGGAGTATTTGCGGCCTCAAAACATGAATTCAACACATCTTCGTTCAAGTCGGATCCTATTTCTTGGGAAATTAGCTGCTGAACAAATCGTTCGATGGGTTCGGTATCTGCACCCATTTCTTTCATGGCTTTAAGGTACAATTCAAAATGCGACATACGAACGCCAAATTGATCCACATCGGATTCTTCACCGACCACAATTTCGTTAATCAAAAAACGAGTTTGAGCATCTCCAACAGGATACCAAGGCAATTCAACCCGGGTTAAGCTACGTTGAAGTGCTTTCAACAACGACATAAAATCCCAAACTGCGTATACATGGTATTTCATGAAAACCCGAACATCTTCGGCAGTTTGGATTTTTTTATAAACTGGATGGTTTACAATTTGCTCTCTGTAGGGCGCTAAGGCAGTGTTGATTTTTTCAAAACGCGATTGGAAGTCCATAATCATTCAAGTATCTAACAAAGTTGAGTTTTATAAGTTCAATTAAATTTTGTCTGTTTTTTGTAATCCGTTTTTTCCTTTTCGATTATCCATTGGCTATTGTGGCAATTCCGTTGTAACGAACTTTTCTTAGTTGTTCAATTGGCTAACATGCTATTTTAATTCAACTATTGACTCTTAGTTATTCAATTGGCTAACATGCTATTCTAATTCAACTAATGACTCTTAGTTGTTTAATTGGCGGTAACGTGCAAATTCAATTTACCGAATCAATCTTCCAAATAACCAAATTTACCGTCATTAAAATCCTGGAACGCTTGTACCAGTTCTTGACGTGTATTCATAACAAACGGTCCATGAGCGGCTATTGGCTCTCTCAATGGTTCACCACTTAACACTAATACTTTAGCATTTTCTTTGCTTTCTGGAGTCGTTTCAACGGTAAACTCCTCTCCTTTATTGGAAAACAAAACAAAATTATCGGTAGGTGCAATAAATTCATTGTTCACCAATATTTCTCCTTCTATGACAACAATTGCAGTGTTGTAATGAGCAGGGAATGAATAGTGAGCTTTGTCGCCTAAATTCAGAATGGCATTGGATAAATGTACGGGACTAAACGTGGAAGCAGGTCCCTGATGTTTCACACCCTCACCATCTATGTACTGACCAGCAATAATTTCGATGTAACCTCCATGTTCAAGGGCAACGCGTTGCATTTTTGCATTTTCGATTGCCTGATATTGAGGCGGAGACATTTTGAACTTGCTGGGTAAATTCACCCAAAGTTGCACCATTTGAAATTCACCGCCAGTTTTGCTAAATTCTTCTTCGTGGTATTCTTTGTGTAAAACACCTGAAGCAGCTGTCATCCATTGTACGTCGCCTTCACCAATGATTCCGCCACCGCCAGCACTGTCGTGATGGGCTACTTTACCTTTGTATGCAATTGTAACGGTTTCAAAACCTCGGTGAGGATGTACTCCTACCCCTTTGGGTTTATCAGATGGAGGAAACACATGTTTTGAATTGTAATCTAACATGATAAACGGATCCATTCGATACATATCCAATCGATATGCCCCTGGGATAAAATTATGAACTCGAAAACCATCACCCACATAATGGGGTTCTGGTGGAGATAGGATCAATTCTACTTCTTTCATGATTGCAGTGGAGCTAAACCGTACACAAGCAAAATCGGGTTACATGAACTTAATTAAAGCTCAACAACCGCAGGATTCAGCCTATTGAAATAGCACTGCAAAGGTACTGAGATTGCTCAATATTATTGCAAAACAAAGGTTCCTGTCCAGCCACCATTTTGGGCGGTTAGTCGAATTCTATATACTCCAGGTGTTAATGACTTTAAAAATTCTGATGGTATATGTAATCGTTCATTTTGAACCTGTAATCGTTCATAAGCTACTACCGCGCCATGTACATTGATAATCTCCACATTATTGATTTCCCCGAATTTCCATCCCCCGAGATCCACAAAAAACTCATCTTTAGCCGGCACAGGATAAATAACAGGTTGATTCTGCTCCAAAATAGAAGTATTAACACCGTAAACCGTACGACAATAAGAAGTGTCTTTGCATCCTTTTTCCGTAACTTCTACGCTGTATTCTCCATTTAATTTGGGAACGAACAAGCGTTGTGTTTCACCCGAAACTGGAGCGTATTTGTTTTTGCAATCCAGCCATTGATAACTACCACTGTTGGATACGGCAGTCAATTTATATCCATCTTGTGTAACCCCTTTTTCCACTTGGATTACGGTTACATCCCATACAATTATGCTGTCGCATCCCAAAAAATTCTTCAAGGTATCTCGGTATTTACCGGAGAAATTAAATCGTTTATTGGGGTTTAACGGGGATACCACGGTTCGACAACCCGAAATCGGCACTACTACTCGCGAGGAATTTAAAATGGTTAAGTCAATGGTAATGATACTATCGCAGAAAACTTGATTCAAAATCGTATCTTTAAATATACCAGTTTGTTTGAAAGTTTGTCGTCCGGATGGTGACACCCATTGATCGCAGGCCACCGCTTTTACTGTTGCAAATGTTCTTAAAAAATCAAATTGTATTTCAATTATACTATCACAGCCTTTCCAGTTTCTAAGCGTATCATAGTAAGTACCGGGCTGTTCGTAAACGAACTTACCGGAAGGGCTGCTAATGGGTTTATAACAGGTTTTGCGTACGATTTTACTCTTGGAAGTCGGATAAATGGTAGCATAAACATGTACTACACTGTCGCAATTGATGGCATTTTTTAGAGTATCGTGATACACACCCGACTGGGTGATTTTCTTTCCCGAGGGAAGCCAATACTGATGGCATTGTGCCACTACCATGGATGAAGTATCCGATCCAATTTTCACCACCCAGGTTACAACGCTATCGCAACCCACGGAATTAGTCAGTGTTTCTTTATAAGTACCACTTTGTTTGTACACAGTTTTTGAAATGGGAGAAACCACACTGTCACAAACCCAGAAATACTTCGAATAGTATGAAATTTTATTGATGGTAAGATTCACTTTTATCGAAGAATCGCAACCAAAATAGGTGGATAATGTATCGTAGTAAATACCGGATTTAGTCAGTACTTTTTTCTTTCCTGGAAGTGTATATCGTTCACAGCGGGTAATCGTTACAGAATCATGAAATGATGTATTTTTCACCAACTTTACCCCTTTTACCCAATTGGATGTTGTTCCAGTAAGTGCGAAATTCTTTAGGGTTCCAACGTTTCCTTGTCCGGAGTAATCAATCAATGTTTTCACTGCGGTATTCGAACCCGCTGCAGTACCTTGATTAAATTTATAGTAGCCCACCAAACCTTTTTCAGGCGAACAAAATTCATAGCCTCTGTTGGCATTCAATTCGCTGATGTTTCTTGCTGTATTCCAGATTCGCACTTCATCTATGTAACCTTGAAAATACCGAGAATATGAGGTTGATGAGTGATTTCCTATAGCCACGTTAGTTTTGTACGAAACCCCTAATTGAACTGTTGCTGTCAATGAATCCACTTGAATTCCATCAACGAAAACACGCAATTTAGAACCATCGAACGTGCCCGCAATATGATGCCATTGATTTAATTTTAGCACAGCCGTTTTGGTAATACATTCATTCCATGAACCGTTTCCAATTGTAAATCCCAATTTACCGCCATCACCGGCTCTAAACATATAACCCAAATTCGACGTGTTTTCTTCTTTCACTACAATTCCGCCTTCAAAAACTTGAGTTTTCCACGCCGTAGCATAGACCCAAGCCTCAACGGTCAGTTTGCCATTATCACAAGCCAAGGAAGAATCTGAGCCCAAATCTACCCAGTCATTAGAACCATCGAAAGCCAAAGCATTTTGGGCAGTAGTAAAGGAAGAATACAGTAAACATCCCCCTACCAACAGTAAACGAAACAACTTACTCATGTTGAGCAAGTTACTGTTTTTTTATTACAATTTTAGCAATTAATAATTTAAGAACTGGGGTAAAATTTCCCAAAAAATAACCGAGGAACTCTGGAATTCAACTTCACAAATCCCTTGTATTAAATTTATAAATCAGTAAAATAACGACAAAAGAAACGATTAAGCGCTAACCTCAAAGTTGCTGGTGTGTACGCAATTGCAAGACAATAAACTTGGATGTAGGCGTATTGCTTTTATCGGCAACAGAATCAATAGGAACTAATACATTGGTTTCTGGGAAGTATGTAGCCGTGCAACCTACAGGAATACTGAACGGTATAATGATAAAATTTCGAGCAACTCGTTCGCGGCCTCCGTGAAAATTATATAAATCTACCCGATCACCTCCTTGAAATCCCAACTGAGCAATATCTGATTCATTCATGAAAATAACTCTTCTTTCATTGGAAATCCCACGATATCGATCGTCTAAACCATAAATAGTAGTATTGAATTGGTCGTGACTTCTAACGGTCATCATCATCAATTCACCAGGTTTTAATTGAGGGGACTGAAATTGAGCTACATTAAAATTAGCTTTTCCGGTGAATGTGTTGAACTTACCTTCTCGTGCTGAATTTGGCAAATAAAATCCGCCTGGCAATCGTGCTCGATCGTTGTACAAATCAAATCCGGGTATGGTGCGTTCAATATCCCAGCGAATATTGTCGTAATGTTGCATATAACGATCCCAATTCACTGATGATTTTTCACCCAATACGGCTTTCGCTAATTCACAAACAATCCTGGGTTCACTTTTCAAATATTCAGATACGGGTTTCAAAACACCTTTCGACATTTGAATAACCCCCATAGAGTTTTCACAAGTCACAAATTGCAATTCACCGCTTATGTAATCGTGATCTGTTCGGCCTAAAGTGGGCAATATAATCGCTTCTTTGCCTGTAATTAAGTGAGATCGATTGAGTTTGGTTGACACTTGCACTGTTAAATCGCATTTTTCTAATGCATCTGCGGTGTAAAGTGTATCGGGAGTTGCACTTAAAAAGTTCCCCCCCATTGCGAAAAATACTTTTACCTTGCCCTCGTGCATTGCTTTAATGCAATCCACTACATCCAAACCGTGTTTTTGAGGAGGTTTAAAACCAAAAACCCGTTCAATGTTATCCAAAAATGCTTGGCTAGGCTTTTCATAAATACCCATAGTTCTATCGCCCTGCACATTTGAATGGCCACGAACTGGACAGGTACCGGCTCCGGGCTTTCCAATACTACCTTTGGCAATTAACAGATTCACCACTTCTTTGATGGTATCTACAGCATTTTTATGCTGTGTCAATCCCATTGCCCAACAAGCTATGATTTTCTTCTTATTTACGATGGATTGAACTGTTTTTTCGATTAGCTCTTGGGGGATGCCCGATTGCTCTACCAACCAAGAATAATCTTGCGACATTATATTCTGTTTCCATGCTTCAAATCCGTGTGTATGTTCTGCAATGAACTCTGGATCCAGAACCGAACCGGGCATTTTTTCTTCCTCTTGAAGCAGCCGATAAGAAATAGCTTGCAACAAGGGTAAATCTCCATTTATTTTTACCTGCAAAAATAAATCTGTAAGTCGCGCTTTTATACCCAGTGCTCCTTTAATGGATTGAGGGTCTTTAAACGCTACCAAACCAGTTTCAGGAAGTGGATTAATTGAAATTATTGTAGCTCCGTTTTCTTTTGCTTTTTGCAAGGCACTGAGCATTCTGGGGTGATTGGTACCCGGGTTTTGTCCAATAATAAAAATGACATCGGCAATGTAAAAATCCTCCAATTTAACACTGCCTTTTCCGATACCAACGCTTTCGGATAATGCTACACCCGAAGATTCATGGCACATATTGGAGCAATCCGGCAGGTTGTTTGTCCCATATTCTCTAACAAACAATTGATACAAAAATGCTGCCTCGTTGGAAGTTCTACCACTGGTATAAAAAACCGCTTCATCGGGTTTATTTACGGAATTCAAATGTTGGGCAATTTTTTCGAATGCATCTTCCCAACTTATTGGAGCGTAATGACTGGCATCGGGTGCCAAATACATAGGTTCCGCCAAACGACCTTTTTTTCCGATTTCATAATCGTTCAGCAAACTCAACTCAGCGACTGAATTTTGGGCAAAAAATTCAGCTGTTAGTTTTTTACTCGTTGCTTCTTCGGCAATGGCTTTGGCTCCATTTTCACAATACTCACCAATTACTGAACGATCATCATCAGGATCTGGCCAAGCACAAGATGGACAATCCACTCCACCCTTTTGATTCAAATTAAACAGGGCTTTCAATCCTCTAGCAGGACCCATTTCTGAAAACACGTGTTGTACAGCCACTTTAACTCCAGTTAATCCTGCTGCCGCATCGGAAACTTCACGTAGTTTCAAATTAAGCAAACCTTCTGGATTTTCAGGATTGGGATGTTGATGATTTTTTGTCATTAGTGATTGTGGTAAGGAGTTAAAAATAATCTAATCGAACCCATTTAATTATACAGCCAAGCTTAACAAACCGCATTAGGATTGGGATAATTGTCGCTCTGATCTTCAAAGGTATTATCCAAACAAACGAAATCCTTTTCAATTAACAAAAACAATTCCGCACCGTTAGGCAATTGCAATTGATGTTGGTGGCCTATCGTGTCTGATTGAGTCCAATCGTTTGCCAATTCAACGGGCATTAAAAATTGTATTTGATTCGGAGATTTCCACTCAGCGGCCAAGGTTTCAACATCTGAAGAGGCCCTCAGTGTATACACAAATTCTCCACCCATCATTTGAGTTGTTTCTGCTAAAACGCCTGATTCTGCAAAACGCGACACTTCCGTTTTGGTCAACCTAAGTCGGATTGAATTCCCCTTGATTCGAATTTTCATGAAACACAAATTTAATAAAATGTACATCTAAAACTCGATTTGTGACAATTTATTACCGCTATATTCTTTGTGAATTTCGCAAATCAACGCAGCACAACAAATATTTCAGTAAATTTGTATACATTCTTTACAACCACTTAGTTTCTTTATGATTTCCAACTCTTTATCGTGGCGGTTATTAACCGTTTGTTTTGTTCTCTTCAATTTCACAGAGGCTCAAGTAGGAATTGGCACTAACAGCCCGGCGGCATCGACAATGCTGGATGTCAGTTCCACCACCAAAGGGTTTCTATATCCGAGAATGACCAACAGTCAAATGTCGGCGATCAGCACTCCGGCAGCAGGTTTAACGGTTTACAATACCGATGCCTCAGCATTATATTGTTACAACGGCACGAATTGGGTTTCCAAGGAAGATAAAATTTCCGGATTCTATGACTACGATGTAGCAGCACAACTTGATAATATTCGGGTGCGAATGCCCAATTCCACGTTAAATAATTCAGCTCAAATCGCAACGGTTTCGGGAACCATAGATATCTCTGGAACATCAGAAACGTTTTACAGAACATCGGCCACTTCAACTGGTGGTTCATCTGCTTTCTACCAATCATATGTCCGCCAGACCGATGCAATCAATACCAGTTTTGTCAATTTTTGGCCTGGATTGGATTTCTTATTCCATGGATCCACTCAACTAATTTATATACAAGACGAAACCAACAATCACGCCTACTACATTATCTTCACTTGCGGTGGTGGGTATCTTAAGAATTTCATTTCCATTCAACGTATCAAATAACTTAAACCCTCCATTTCATGTCTAAATATTTTTCTTTTTTGTTTTTGGGGATGCTATACTTGGTGATTCAATCAAAAAGTGGGTTAGCGCAACAAGCCATCGGAACCAGCAGTCCTCATAGCTCATCTATTTTAGATGTATCCTCCACATCCAAAGGCGTTTTAGTTCCGAGATTAACACAGTCGCAAATGACCAATTTAAGCAACCCAGTTGCTGGATTACAAATTTACAATACCACCAACAAGTGTATGTACACTTATTCTGGAACTGCTTGGATCTGTGAAAAAAAATACGTTAGTAACATGGTAAGTCTAGGCGATACCGTTACATTAGAAAACTTGATGGTTCGCATCCCCAAAACAGGGAATGCGAGCGCTCAATTGGCTTTCAAATCTGGTAATACTCGTATAACAGGTGTTTCATTTTACAGCAATACAAGTTACACGGTTGGCAATACGGTAGCGAGTTCTCAGGCCGCTTATATGCGTCAATCGGAGTTTTTAAACAGTTCGTTTAGTTATTTTCAATCGGGTTTAACTTTCGCAACACGAGGAAACGTGCAGCAAATATGGTTCACCGATGAAACCAATTGGAAGTTTTACAAAATCAACATTGTCAACGGGATTTCCAATCAAATTCTAATTGAAATCGAAGAACTTAATTAAACTGAATTTATAAATAAAAGCGATACAATCCAACATGATACGATTTATTCATCCTGCATACCTACTGTTTTTTATTCTAATTTCTCAATTCAACTTTGGAGTTGCACAAATTGGAATTGGGACTTCTACTCCCAATTCAGCCGCTGAGTTGGATATTACCTCTACTTCAAAGGGAGTATTATTTCCGCGAATGACAAACAGCCAAATGTTGGCGATTTCCAGTCCTACTGAGGGGTTACAAGTTTTTAATACGGATGCGAATTGCATGTATTATCACAATGGATCACAGTGGGTTAGCACATTGAACTCCATCACTTCAGTTGTAAATGCGGGCACTGCTGTTCAGCTTGATAATATTAAGATACGAATTTCAACATCAGGAGCTAGATCCATGCAAATTGCCACAGTTTCAGGAACAATTTATATTTCGGGCACTGCACCTAACCTATTTATTTCTACTTCTGCCGGAACATCGGGTAGTTCTGGCAATACCAGTGGTTATACATTTTCCAATGTTGCAGTTACTACATCATTTAATTATGTGGCATCATCCGCTGATTTCCCTATGCATGGCAGTGTGCAGCGTATTTTGTTTTGCGACAATACCAATCGAAAAAGTTATCGCGTTACATGGATTGTAGGTTTGGGCTACAATAACAACGTTATTGAAATTGAACGGATTTACTAATTGGCAGTATAATAAAATATAACATACAGCAATAAAGACAGCCACTCATTTTTTTAAGTTTGTTTTTTACAATTCAATCATTATGTTTGCTTTAAGTAAAAGAAATAACGGTGAAAAATAATTATTGGCACGGTTATTGAAAGCAGAAAAACAACAAAACCAAAAAAATAACTTATTATGAAAAAAATTACTTCTTTCTTCGCAATTGCTTTTGCATTAATCGGAATGTCTAAAGCACAAATGGTAATCGCTGGTGAGCAATTCTCTAAAAACCCTGCACAGTACAATGGCAGACAGATTACTATCAAGAACATTCAATTGGATTTCTCTAACAATGCAGCAGCTCCTGCTGGTGCGGTTGCTCCTGCTCCTCACGGTGGTGCACCTTCTAATGCGCCTCAAGCTCCAGGACCTAACGGTCAAGGTGCTCAAACCATCAAATGCAATCCTCCTAAAGGTTTCGTAAGCATTGATGTTGATTTTATTGCTGACCCTGAGTACAAAGGTTGTTTCTTCATTTCACAAGCACAATACAACCAATTAAAAACTCAAGCGGGTGGACAAAGATTGGATGCCCAAATCACTTTCAAAGGTGATAACCGTATGGGTTACAACATTACCTTATTCAAAATTGGTAAATAATTACGAGTATTATATTTAACTAAAAAGCGGAGCCCAAAAGGCTCCGCTTTTTTTGTTTTGTGATTGTCAATTTATTTTTAATTTCCAAAACCAAAATGATATTGTAGATACTAACTGCTTAATTCAAAATGAAATTCATGTTGATAGAATTTTAGATATTATTTTTTTTCTTGCCCTTGGATTGTTTAATCTTTTCCTGTTCCAAAGCGATTAAACCGGGCAACTTGTTTTTAACAAACTGATCAAATCCATTTCTTCCAATAACTTTGATCAAGGCTTCACCGAGTTGATAAACTTTTGACACTTTGATGTTGGGTAAAAAGTAATTTTTATCGGAATCGGATGCTTTTGCAAAATTTATAGCATCTATAAAGTTGGGTATGAATTTAAGTGGATGATAACCTCCTTTTTCTAAAGTTGAAATTTCATTTTTAAAGTCATTACAATTATTGGAAGTAGACATGTTCATATTCGACTTTTTATGAAAATATAGCCAAACTTCAAAACAAGGATTGCTTAAAACAATATGCCAATTGGGATACTGTTCACAGTAATCTGCTATTTGCCTTAATTGGTCAACACTCCATCTATCAACGTCCATTACAAACCACAAATCATCTTCATCATTTAATCCTTCTTTTTCAATATACTTCAAAGCTCTTTCTAAAACCCATTTCGGAGCTGATTTATTCGAGTAGCCAATAAAAACTTCACCATCATTCTCATAATCACCCAACACATCTACTGCAATTCTATTCGACATTAAACGAAATATTTTAAAATACTCTGGCTCTCTTTTACCGCCTTCACAGGCAATCGCAAACAATTTATAATCCCTAACCAGCCCTACCTCGCGTTTATATCCCCTTTTTTTCCGCATCATATATTCCAATTTAATTCCTCTAAATTCGCCAAAAATGGAATAGCCCCGAATCTTCCCTTTAAATATCCTTTCCTGATATCTAAATCATATCTGGGTTTGAATTCACTTAATGAATAAAGTTGCGTGCTGCCAGATTTATTTTCCTTTTCAGCAAACCAAATTTCATCTTGTCGAAAAATTTCAAGATCCAATAAATTCGATTCATGAGTTGTAAAAATCAACTGTCCCTTTGTTGTTTGATCCGATATGATTTTTTTGACCAGTGATTTTAACAGTGTCGGATGTAAACTCTGATCTATTTCATCTATAATAAAGGTAATATCATTCTTTAGTATGCCATCAAAAGCGGGTATAAAATCTAGCAGTCGTTGAGTTCCTTCAGATTCAAGACTTAAATCGAAGTTGACTTTTTCCCCTTCAACATCTAAGTGAGTGGAGACAACCTTTTTAACAATATATTTTTCATTCTCCTTTGTTACAAAAACAATGTTTCCATGGGAATTAAACAAAACATTTCCATGTTCCTCTATATCTTCTTTAATTTGATGTTGTCTTGCTTCGTCTTCTTCTCCAAAGAACTTCTCAAAATCAACTGATTCAATTTCCAACTCTGAAACACCAGTATCAAATGTTTTTAATAGTCCATTGGCGAATTTTTTAAAACTTGAAGATTGGGTCAAATGAGGAATTAATCCTTGGTATTTACTTCTAGGATGAATGATCACCAGATAATTGGCAAGGTATTCACGAACGCTAGAAATTTCCTCTATTTTGAGTTCAGTTGATTTTCCTAAAAGCAGTTCACGATCCTTGAGTAAACTTTCTTCCATTAACTCTATTAAAAATTTCTGTTTTTGGGTTTTCTGATATTTTTCTGCAACTGAGATACTATTACTATTGTTGATTTTTTTCCTTTCAAAAATCAACTTATCCTCTTTGGTAATGCCAGATTCATACAGCCATTCTTCAACTATTGAATGTTGTTCAAAGCTTAGGCCATATGAGTAAATTTTATTATTAATTGAAAATTCGATTTCAAAGGACACTGGATTCCCTGCACATGATTTATCCAATTTGAACTTTTTGTCGTTAATTGGTTTGTCAAGTTCACCGGAAAGTACTGATTTTTGAAGGAACTCTATTGCTTTAACTAAATTTGATTTACCGGCACCGTTTGCACCATAGATTGCTGCTGATTTTAGAATATCTAGTTTTCCTGCTTTGTAAACGTGATGTTTGTGTGTTTTCAAAGAACTTGCAAGCATATTAAACTCACATTCTTTTCCAAAAGAAAGAAAATTGTTTACTACAAATCGAACTAACATATTATAAATATTTTCCACAAATTAAACGACATTTTCTCTTAAAGCATAATTTCATTTCACTTAATCGGATATTTTTAGCAAAATTGAGAGAAATTACCGTTTAAAATTAACCTTTTATGGACCAATGCAAAATTTCAAATTTGTTGTTGATTGTAACTTTTCGGCTTTCCAGTTGATTTCTTCAATTTATTTATTTTCGTTTTACCCAACATTTTGAAAATATTAATAACCTTTTTAGTTTGACCCGTTTGAATACCGAATTCTGTATTTTTGAATGATCGCCATTTAAAAAAATGCAATTCAAACAAATAATGAATAAGAAAAAAATAGATATTGTAGGAGAATTGATTTACTATTCGTACGCAAATTTAGCTATGGCTCATACTGCTATTGAGCGTAATCAAGAGAAATATGGTACGTTCAACTACATGATTCGCGCAAAACTGTTCAAGGGATTAAAAGATGGAACTATGAATATGAAATCTATTTTTGATGATGAAAAAATCAAATTGACAACTGGAAATAAATGCAATTATTGTGGTTCAGATTTTGGATTAACCTTGGATCATATTTTCCCAAAATCAAAAGGCGGATTAGACCATGCTGAGAACTTAATATTTTCCTGCAAAAGTTGCAATAGTTCAAAAGGTAACAAGGACTTGATGGAATGGATGTATTGCAGAGAGGACTTTTTACCTATTCTAGTTATTAGAAGGTATTTAAAACTCGTTCACAAGTACTGCCTTGAAAATAATTTGTTAAATTGTCGGATCGATGAAATCAAAACTCTAAACCTTCCATTCAACTTAGAATATTTACCCATGAGCTTCCCTACTCCAAAGAATTTAAAATTAAATGTAGATTCATAAATCAAAGTGAGCATTTGAAGTTTTTATAAATTGCTTTCAAAATTGTATTTTTACGGATAACTCACAGCATAAAACTACTTTAAAAAATGCACTTATTGTTGTGAATTGCTTTCAAAATTGTATTTTTACGGATAACTCACAGCCGAAACGTATTGCCGTTGTACGACTTGAATGTTGTGAATTGCTTTCAAAATTGTATTTTTACGGATAACTCACAGCTTCCGCTTTGTTTTTAGTTACAAAATCGTAGTTGTGAATTGCTTTCAAAATTGTATTTTTACGGATAACTCACAGCTTTATACAGCGGATCAATGCCGTCATCTTGTTGTGAATTGCTTTCAAAATTGTATTTTTACGGATAACTCACAGCTGGTGGCGGTTATATGTATTCAGACGATTGTTGTGAATTGCTTTCAAAATTGTATTTTTACGGATAACTCACAGCACGAAGTATAAGCAAGGTAACGGGCATCAGGTTGTGAATTGCTTTCAAAATTGTATTTTTACGGATAACTCACAGCTGTTTCGTTGAAGTAGTTTTCGGCTAAATTGTTGTGAATTGCTTTCAAAATTGTATTTTTACGGATAACTCACAGCACCTTTTGACTCGTTCATTATTCGGAAGCGTTGTGAATTGCTTTCAAAATTGTATTTTTACGGATAACTCACAGCAAGGCGAACCCGTCAGCATCGACATAACCGTTGTGAATTGCTTTCAAAATTGTATTTTTACGGATAACTCACAGCAAAATTTAAGGAATATCGAGTTAAAGGTATGTTGTGAATTGCTTTCAAAATTGTATTTTTACGGATAACTCACAGCTTGGCGAATTTGCCAAAACGGGCAAAGGCAGTTGTGAATTGCTTTCAAAATTGTATTTTTACGGATAACTCACAGCAATTCAGTCAGTAGTTCCGTTACCTTATTTGTTGTGAATTGCTTTCAAAATTGTATTTTTACGGATAACTCACAGCCTGAAAGCGTTCAAAATGACATACGTGTCGTTGTGAATTGCTTTCAAAATTGTATTTTTACGGATAACTCACAGCATTTTAGATATTTTTAGTGATGAGTCAAATGTTGTGAATTGCTTTCAAAATTGTATTTTTACGGATAACTCACAGCGTTCCAAATTACTTCTAACGCAAAGCCGTGTTGTGAATTGCTTTCAAAATTGTATTTTTACGGATAACTCACAGCGATACTGGGTAGCGCCAAGTAAAGTATAGGTTGTGAATTGCTTTCAAAATTGTATTTTTACGGATAACTCACAGCTTAGTTGCGTAAACAAAGCCATTAATAAAAGTTGTGAATTGCTTTCAAAATTGTATTTTTACGGATAACTCACAGCTTGGCGAAGGTTCTGCAACTGCAACGGTGGGTTGTGAATTGCTTTCAAAATTGTATTCTTACGGATAACTCACAGCAGAACCAGGGCGCATACGCGAAGCCGTTTGTTGTGAATTGCTT